>Ga0247841_10000073_pt1 | contig 242783 bp, 194 predicted proteins | sample LaCruzMarch2015__2_FD_192410 | JGI IMG/M metagenome (GOLD analysis project Ga0247841, IMG submission 192410) | Freshwater microbial communities from meromictic Lake La Cruz, Castile-La Mancha, Spain - LaCruzMarch2015_18m | ecosystem: Environmental > Aquatic > Freshwater > Lake | place: Spain... | reverse complement strand
CGATGATGTCTGACGGCTGACCCATCAGATGATCGTTCTTCAAGTACTGGAAATAGTACTCGACGCCGCTGACTGCAGGCGCGGGAATGGAGTACGGGGGCTTCATGTCCACATCGACCTGACTGAATGCGGTTTCACCCGGATTGCGCCGGAAGACGGCCACCGCGTCGAAGAAATTCATCAGATTGAATTTGAAATCGTACCCGGTTGCGCCTCTTACCAGCGTGATCCACGGAATTGCCGTACTTGGATCGAACGAACTGCCTTCGGCGACAATGCCCAGCATTTTGCCGATCGCCTCGGTGTAAGTCGGAGACGTTTTGATTCGTCTCGCCATTTCACGGATCGTCGCCGTGTTGATCTCGACCGTCTTGTTCTTCTGCGACACCTTTTCCTCAAAGACGATCCTCGCCGTGTTTACGTCAGCGATACCGGAAACGATGCCGGTGCAGGCCTCGTTCATCGCCGTTACATCACTCTCTCCAAAACCCAGCCCGGTCGCTTGTACCGCAAACTGAGTTTTGAAGGAATCGGACCAGATGGTCAGTTGCGCTTCACTATGTGGCAAATAATCTTTTGTCTTCATTTTCTTCTCCTTTTGTTAAGGGTTAGTACGATTATAGGCCAGATAATATGAATTCTTTTCGTCATTAGTTTTCCGTCGCTAAAAATCCCAAAAACGGGGTTGTCGGCATCTGTATTTGACGCAATTTCAAAGGCCGTTAAAGACAACTTCGATGGGTGTCGGAGATGTCTTCGGGTGGTGTCGGAAATGTCTCTATGTGTGATCGGAGATATCTTTAGACAGTATCGGAGATGTCTTTGGGTAGTGTCGGAAATGTCTCTATGTAGGGTCGGAGACGTCTTCGGGTGGTATTGGAGATGCCTCCATGTGGTGTCGGAGATGTCTTCGAGTAGTATCGAAGACGTCTTCAGGTGGTCTGGGGGAAATGATATTCGGGACGTGAATATAGTCGGAACGACCGGCAAACAGTCGGAAGATCGAAGGCGAATGGGGAAACGGCGACACATAAAAAGACTTACTTAACTAATTTGAGATAAATTTATGGGAGATAAACGACGCTGTCAAGAATTATTTTCAAGGGGCAAGAACGAGAGGATAGATAGGAGTGCAAGCGGATGAAGTTCCGGGTTCCGGGTTTCGAGTTTGTCCATCACCGGCGGAGCGGGCAGATAGTATCAGTGGTTGGAAGGAAGCGGGAAACATTCCGCTTGATTTTGTGAAAAGATAGGATTACTTTTCACCGAAAGATGAGGTGTATAAAAAATTCACTCAATCTCATGAGAAAATCTATTCATATGCGAGGCAAGAAATGACCTATCTTGAACAAGCAATTCAAAAAGGCTATGCAGTTATTGCCGGTGAAGGAAATAAACTGCGGATAACCTATCTGGCAGTTAATCATACCGAGCGATTCTCAGACCCGGAAGAACAGGTTCGCGCTGAATATTGGGCTGAACTCATTTTCAGGTATGGCTATGAACCGGCCCGCATAGGGGTCGAGGTAGTCGTACCGGACAGAACGCCTAAAGATGCCGCCGATCTGGTAGTATTTGTTGATGACGCCCGGACCCGACCATATGCCGTAATTGAGTGTAAACGGGATGGCGTAACTGACGCCGAGTTTGTTCAGGCGGTCGAACAGGTCTGCGGCAACGGAACATGGGCGAAATTCCGCGCTAAATATGTTGGAGTAGTTGCCGGGCAAACCAGAAGATTTCTTGATTTCACTGAGAAATACGGCATTCTGGAACGGGAAGCAAATATCATCGCCGATTTGCCTGTTCAGTATGGTAAACCCGAAGAGTGGAGATATTTTAAGGGAACCAAAGACGATATTCAGTCTGTTAGTAAAGAGTCACTTATTGCAACCATTAAAAAATGTCATCAAACCCTCTGGGGCGGCGGACGTTTCTCTCCGCCGATGGCTTTTGGCGAACTCTGTAAACTTTTATTCGTCAAGATTCAGGATGAAAAAACTCTCCGCAGAGATGGACAACCCTACGATTTTCAGATTAAAACGTATGAACCAAGCCGCAAACTGGCCGAACGGATTAAATCCATTTATGAAAAGGCCAAAGCAAAAGACCCGCAGGTATTCACGGATACTATTCGCATTGATGACGCAACTTTACGAACTATGGTTAGTCATATGGAAGGTATAAGCTTCAATAAAACTGATCTTGATACAAAAGGAGTGGCTTTTGAACAGTTCATGGATGATTTTTTCAAAGGAGATTTCGGTCAGTACTTTACTCCACGTGAAATAATCAACTTCTCTGTCGAAATGATGCAACCTAAAGCGGATGATTTAGTTCTTGATCCGGCTTGCGGTTCCAGTGGATTTCTGTTATATGCTCTTGATTATGTCCGACGCGAAGCCTCTGAATATTATGCTAAAAATACAAATGAATATTATAGTCACTGGCATGATTTTGCCATGCGTAATCTATATGGGATTGAAATAAACGAAGAAATTGCTCGCGTTGCTAAAACCAATATGATATTACATGATGACGGTCATAGCAATATCATTGGCGAGGATGCTCTTGACAGATTCGAAGCCATTCGACAGCGATCCAGTAATAATGGTTTCAAGGAGGAGCGTTTTGACATGATTCTGACAAATCCACCGTTTGGTGCACAGGTTAATCTGACCGAACGGCCTTACCTTACTGATTTCTATTTCGGCAATCAGGAAGATTCGAAAGGCAAAAAGAAAGCGCGTAAAAATCAGAAGACCGAAATCCTTTACATCGAGCGTATCTGTCAATTTCTAAAACCCGGTACCGGCCGCGCTGCGGTTGTTCTACCGGATGGCGTTCTGACAAATTCCAGTTTGCAATATGTCCGCGATTTTATCCTGGAACGTTTTCAATTACTGGCAGTCATCAGTCTGCCACAAACGGCCTTTTCCCACTACGGCGCGGGCGTCAAAGCCAGTCTGGTTTTCCTGCGCAAACGCGCTAAGAACGAAAAACTCAGGGACGACGAACCGATCTTCATGGCCGCGCCGGAAAAGATCGGCTATGACGCCACCGGGCGAAAATGTGAAAACCAGTTACCCGAAATCGTAAAACAGTATCGTGAATTTCAAACCGACCCACTACCTTTTTTCGTCTGAGCCCCGCCGAACCGGGCAAAGTTCAGTGCTTTGCGGTCAAGCGGGGCGAAATTGATGGACGTATAGACTGTGTATATCTCAATCCATCATATCGTTTTGTTATAGAAATACTGAAAAAAGGATTATTTCCCACAGTTCTTTTAGAAAATATTTTCGCTAAAACAAGAGGAGTTAGATACGGAACAGGAACCCCTCCCCCTGTAGTAGAAAAAAGTTCTAATTCAGTTCCTTTTATTCGCGCAACAGATATTAAAAAAGGCGAAATTCAAGAAAGTAATTTACTCTTTATTAAAAAAGAGCAGTCGGCTGATATGAGGAAATGCCTATTAGCAACAAAGGAAATAATCATTGTCCGCAGTGGTGTAAATACAGGAGATTGTGCTGTTGTTCCCAAACATCTTCAAGGTAGTTATGCTGCTTATGATCTTATAGTTCGGCTTAATGATAATGCTTTACCTGAATTTGTGACTCAATTCCTCGACACTTCTTATGGTCGCGCTCAACTTAATGTAAGAAAGGGTCGAGCTGCCCAACCTCATCTTAACGCAGAAGAATTATCAACTATTTTAATACCTCTTCTTCCCATACCAATTCAGCAAAAAATGGTGTCAGAAATGGAAGCGGCGCGTGAGTCGCGGCGGTGCAAATTAGCCGAGGCCGAGGCCCTGCTCTCCGGGCTTGACAATTTCTTGCTCGAACGACTGGGACTGACTGTACCAGAAGCGGATAACCGCCTTGCGTATTCTATACTGTTTTCGTCTGTTCATAGATCAAAACAGATTGGTGCGGACTACTTTCATCCGGAACGCATTAATACGATAAAAGCTATCCATAAAGCGAAAAACACTGAGCGGGCTGAAAAGCTACAGGATATTGCTGATTTCTTACGCGAAATAACTACAGACTACGATCCTGAACAATATCTTGGGCTCGCCGGCGTACAGAGTCAGACGGGCGAACTGACCTCTACCACCGAAGAACCGGGAAAAGGGCAGGCTTTTAACTATAAGGAAAACGATATATTATATGCCAGATTACGTCCATATTTAAATAAAGTCTGGCGCGCTGAAAAAGAAGGTGTTTGTTCAACAGAGTTTCATGTAATCAGGATAAAGAAAAATATCACTGATATTTTACCGGATTATCTTGCAGCCGTACTGCGTTCTTCGATTATTGTATCTCAGACTAAACACATGATGACCGGAAATACTCATCCCAGACTTGCAAATGAAGATGTTGTTGATTTATTGATTCCTATTCCTGATGAAAATATTCAGAATGAAATAGTGAATGAACTGCGTCAAAGACGTCTTAGAGCACGACAGTTGCGCGATGAAGCGGCTATAGAATGGGAAGCCGCTAAAGTACGCTTCGAAGAAAAATTATTAGGTAAAGTGGAATGATAATGAATAAAACTCTTATTTACCTGATGGATGAAATTTGTGCCGGTGTTGAGATTTATTACACGGGACGCACAGGCGGTCAATACCTTAAGACAGCCTTCATACTTTGTGATGATTATGTAGAATTAGTATCAAAATTATATTTAAAAACAGATGATCCTAATTGGTCTGATTTAAATCGAAACGGTCATTATAAAAACTTTCATGATATATTGCAGGATATAGAACATATCGTTAGTGTTAAAAAAGCAGGTCAATTACAACGAGTTCAGGACTTGCAGGCTGCGATGACAAACCGAAGAAATCGGCGTAACGATTTCTTTCACTCGACAAATCTTCTTGATCTTAGCGTATCACAACGTAATTGTGTAGAATCTTTTTGCGATCTAATCGAATATGGGGAGATTCTATTCAGTAATGATTGGCGTACTACATTGGAATCTTGCTATAATCTGGCTACTCTTGAAGTCTTGCTTAAGTTGGAAAGACGGACATTCTCTGATCCTTCTATACAGACAAAGATAAATAAAATATTACAAGAATGGCCACGAAATATAAGCAACAGTTGCCGGAAGGGCGTCCATTTGGCCGTACATCCGGAGGACCTGCATCTTCGTCTTTGTGTCACGTGCGGAGGCAAGGAACTTCGTGATAAGTTGAAGACGTTGTTGGCACCCTGAATTTCGATTGTTTGTCAATACTCTTGAATTGACAAGGTTTATTCTTCTGAGTCTCATATTTCATCGGAACACGATTTTCCTGAGACGCGAGAGTAGTAGAGACACGGCATGCCGTGTCTCTACCAAGCTCTGTAGTGAATTCTCTATTTCACCAGCATCATGTTTCTGACCTGAACACCCAAATCGGTAATCGAACGGTAGAAATAGACGCCACTCGGAACCTGCAGACCGGCTTCGTTCGTGCCGTCCCAGTTGACCGACCAGTAACCGGAGTTGTAACGTTCATTCGTCAGGGTGCGTACCTTTTCTCCGAGCACGTTGAATATCTCTATCCGCACATTGGATTCCCGCGGCAACGTAAACGCGATCGTGGTCGTCGGGTTGAACGGATTGGGATAGTTCTGATGCAGTTTAAAGGACTCCGCCGTCACTGTCGCCGATCCGGAGATCGCGCTGACCGTCTGAACACTTACGCGTCTCAGTTCGTCAAGGTAAATGGTACAAGTCTTCGCGGCTGACGTATCGTCGGGATTATAGGACAACTGGAAACTGTCGAAGCGCAGGGTTCCGTTCAACGTACCGTCGCCGATCCATGTGCCTGTCGTATCATTGGTCATATCCCAGCTGACTAATTTCCAGCCGATCCAGTCGATCGTAGTCCACGGGCTGACCTCGTGACCGGAAAAACTGCTGCCGTCATCCACAGCGAAACGGAAGAGCGTGTGACTGTCGTCGCCAAATACATAAGCCTGAAGAAGGTTGGCGGCGGCGAACGTTACATTTCGGGGTGTGCCGCCGGACAGGTATTCCCGCAATAACCATGCGCTGGCGCTCATATCCCAGCCGGCTTTGAGTTGCATGGAAGCGTGTCCGGTTCCGCCGAAAAAGTAAACCGAATCTTCGAGCGCGCGGGCGGTAGTCATGTCGCCGAGAACGCCGGTCGTACTGCCGCTGCTTGTGGGCGTCCACCAGTTATCCGTAAAACCGGCTTCGAGGTTGTCGATGGCTGTGACCGTCCAGGTTTGCGTGCCGGTGACGAACCGCATCAATTTTTTGGAGAGCATGGTGTTTCCGAATAAATCTTTCAGTCCGGCCAGTACCTGCGGTTTATAGATCGTATTCGGAGTCAACGCCTGCTGTGGAACGATATGAACGACACTCCGGTCGCCGACATAATAATGTTGGACTGTCGTGAGGATCGTATCGCCGGCGGGATAATTCAACAGGAGAAAATAGTCGTCTGTCAATGCGGCGGTGTCCAATTTCTCATCAAAATAGATGCTGATGATCGGATAAAGATCGATACCGGTGGCGTTGTAGATCGGATAATTGGAAACGATCTTCGGTGCGGTCATGTCTTCCTGACCTGTCGTGAATGAAAGGGTAAAATTGTCGCCGCCGACGCCGTCGTGGTTTCCGTCCAATGCATGCCCGAGCACGTCCAGGGCAGAATTATTCACCGTCAAGGTGTAAGCGGTCAGAAAACCAAGACTGTCGGATGTGATGCTGAGTTTAGTGGTTCCGGTCCACTTGAATTTGAGAGGAGCGCTTGGAGAGATCGAAACGGCGGTTTTGGTCAGCGTCGTATCCATCGGGCGACTAAACGTTATCACGATCGGATTCCATGCCGGGAAATCGACGAATCCTGCCGTCGGAGTGGATGATGCAATATAGGGCGGGACATTGGAAACCAATTTGAAGTCTTTGAAATTAAAAAAGGACGAGCCGATCGTCACCGATGCCGTGTCGGGATAATATCCGTTCGCCGTGGCGATGAGTTCATAAGTTCCCGTTTCAAGACTGTCGAACAGAAAATAACCGTTGTTCTGCGCATCGCCGGTAAAGACCTTTCCGCCCGGATTCAGCGTCATCGTGATTTGGTTGACCGGCTGATAACTGTCGTCGGATGTAATCGAAGTATAATCGACCTTTTCGTAGGCGTCACGGACGATGCCCGCCAGATTCCGGGTCGGGAAGTCGGTACTGTCGAAAACCAGCGCAAAAGTACGGGCGATCGCCCATGCTTCGTTTTTATGGTAACTGCTGTTTTTCAGACGCCATGTTTCCGGCTGGTAGTCGTGGAATGAACCTTCGGACAGCGTTCCGGGAACGATCAGCGGGCTGAAAACGCCGAGGTAAGGTCTGCCGGTTCCGTAAAACGTCCAGTCGCCGGCTGTTTGTTTGGAGGACGTGCGGTTTGCCGAATAGATCTGATTGACCATTTGTGTGGCGATCGTCAGTTCGATCGGGCAGGAAGGATAACCGGAAATTCCGTTGATCCTCGGATCGCCGGTCGGTCCGGGATATAACATCAGCGTATAATTCAATTCACCATTATAGCCATTGCTGTGGATCGAATGGAAATGATCGGCTCCGCATTGATTGGCAACCGCCGCGCGCTCGGATAAACCCGGATCGTTATCGCTTCCCGAATCGCCGTTATAATGGCGGGTCAGGACGACGGTCGCGCCCATGTGCGTCAGCAAAGAATCCAGATGAATGGCTTTGCTGAGATTGCTTTCGGATTCCCAGTAATTCGCGTAAGCCATATTGCGGTCGTCGGATTCATGTCCGCCATGCCCGGGATCGATGCAGAATTTATATCCGGACAAATCCTGTGCGGTTAAAAACGACCATACGAATGTAAAAGCGAAAAGTATTCTTGATGTTGTTTTCATGGATTGACCTCAGTCCGTAATCTCGATATTCATGTAGGCGATTTTCCCGCCGAAGGTTTCAAAGACGACCTTGTCCATTGCAGGCGACCATGCCGGGTACATTTCGATGTCGACGGCAGTTTCTGTCATTCGAACTTTCAGCGCGCCGTCGCTTGTGGCCGCCCAGATGTCCGATGCGGTCATCGTGTGGCCGTCGTCTTCATCGACCATGTATAAGATCCACTTGCCGTCCGGCGACCATTTGGGCGCATTGGCCTTGCCGAGTCTGACCTGTACATTTCCGGCAAGATCAGTGATGAATGTTCCGCCGCCCGCGACCGTGAACAGCATTCTCGTTTTGTCCGGCGACAGCGAGAACCAGATATAATTGTTATCGCCCATCGGCTTCATCTCATTGCGAACGCCGTTAACGACGAGGACGATTTTCTCGTCTTCGATAAAGCCGTAAGTTTCCTGCGCGGCTTTCACCTGAAGCACTTCTTTGCGGTTTGTATTGTATGCCGCAACTTCGTTGCCTTTCCGGTAAACGATCGTCTGGTCTTCCAGCACAGACGCCGGGGATATGAAGCGCACATCTTTGGCAATGTATTCGATCTGTTTGTCGGCGATCGTCTGAACCGCCAGCGAGGAATATCGTTTGTATTTGATGTAATTATCCGTCCGGAAAACGACCTGCTTGCCGTCTTTCGTAAATGCCGGTTCGTATCCGGCGCCGGGCAGATCGTTGATCTGTGTGGTGGTTTTTCGATTCATATCGTAGAGCCACAAACCCTTGAAGCCCGATTCTGAAAACAGGATCTTCGTGCCGTCCGGGCTAAATTGCGGGGAAGTAAAATACTGAGATTGACCGTCGGCAACGACGACCGTTTTGAGAACATCGATCTGTTGTCCGAGAGCCGATCCCAGTAATAGTCCAATTAGTACTAATGTCGATACACACTTATTCATAATGGCTCCTTCTGCAAAAAACACGTCGGAAGTTAAGAAAACTTGCCAACTATTTAAACAGGATTTATCACATGGGATCAGTAAAAAAGCCACCGAATTGACGTGGGGATCATTTGGCGGGAAATTGGTTTGGGTGAAAGAATTTACTGGGAGCCGTTATGCATGGAACGACAATGAGAAAGCAAACAGGCATCTGTCAAAACTTGCTACCATTGCAAATTATAACTTACCCTCAGGCCATATAAAACATCTGTGTATTCGAAATATTTATCGTTCGAACGGTTGTTGAAAAAAGTTACGGCGCCGGTAAGTTCCAGAAAGGAAGCTTTTTCGAAAAGGTTGTTCAGTTTATAGCCGGCGGATAGTTCGGTGGTGCGGCCGCGATCTTCCCGGGTGTCACCGATAACCGTGTAGTTTCCGTCCGTATCGGTAATCCATGTTCCGGCGTCGAAGTCGTACGCATAAATTGGGCGATTCAGATAGGTGTTGCGGTACAGTGTGAAATCGACTTTGCTCCAGAATCGAGGTGTAATTTTCCATTTCAATGTGCTATTCCACCTATACCCCGAATATCCGAAGTAATCGTCGATCGGGCTGAAACTGACCAGATCGATCTGGTAAGGATTGCTCTGGGATGGATTGTGCCGGTATTCCAGTTCGGTGTAACCGCCAAGGTGTTCGCCGAATGACTGTGCAAATCGGACAGCCCCGACGATTTGCCAGAGCGCGGGAAGTTCGTCGGCAGATGTGTTATTCTGATCGACAGAATCCGGCTGGTACGGTGAAAAATTACGGTACAAGTAATTCAGGCGAAACAGGAGAGTACTCCGTGTGGGTAATAAGAATCTCTGATCGAGAGACAATCCGGTCTCATAATGGTTCCATGCCTCTTCCTGTGGATATTGTATATAATCGGCGGTTGCGCCCCCTCTCAGGATAAACCAATCGACAGGGCTCAGCATGAATTGATAATGTCCTCCAACTTCACGAAAGTCGAAATATTGGTACTCTTCCTGGTCAATTCGGATTGAGTAATCTGAACCGAAGTTCTGGTGAAAACGGTCTGTATCCCGATAAAAGTCAAAACCGATTGCATGAACGGCATTATTGTATTGATTATTGTTGACGATTTGTGTAAAACTGCCATCGTAATAAACCTCATACTGATTGCCGGTGTAGGATAACCCAATCTGAGGTATGACGATCTGATCCTCAATCGGATTGTATGTGCGTATCAGATTTTTATCATGGCCGGCAAACGTATCGAGAGAAATGTTCCATTGGCTTAGAGTAATAGAAGTTAAAAACAGAATGAAGGAGGAGATGCGAAATGTGCCAATTGAACTCATGGTTTCCCCTTTTGCTGTCCACTCTGTTTGCGATGCCGGGTAAACCCGCGCTGATCGCAAACACCGTCCCCATCCGAATCGATAAAACGATCCACTCGTCCCTGTCTCATTTCACCGGCATTTCCGTAGCGGTCGTCCTGCCCATCTCCATCTTTGTCTATAAAATTACCGTTGCGCTTTCCGTTTTCTTCCCAGATAAATCCGTAGCGTCCGCCGCCCAATTCGCGGCGGTTATAAACCAGACCGGTAATATCGTTTATCCAGTCGTTATTAAAATCGATGACGTTTTCGCACTGCCCGTCTTTGTCGGTGTCGATATAGCGCGCATCGAGGTCGTTGATGCCGTCGCCATCTTCATCTGTGAAAAGATCGTTTCTCCCGTCTTTGTTCTCATCGACAAAGTGGAATGAGCGACGATAGGGTTGGTTGTTCACGTCATTGATACCGTCACCATTGACGTCCTGAAACCAATCATTGATTCCATCACGGTTTACATCGACAAAACCGCTCGGTTTGGATAGTGACTGTGCCCATGTAATGGATATAAATGCAAAAAACCAAAGTAGCAGTCTGATCGGTTTCATTTTACTCTCCTTTTTGGTTGATCGGTTCATCTTCCGCAAAAAAACAGGTTGGTCGGCGCACGATGCGCCGACCAACTGAGGATTTATTTGTTACCTGTTTTTCGATTGCCTGCGCCTTGTCTGGCCTGACTCTTGGTACCGATTCCGGTGCCATCACAGGTTGTCGCGGCAGAGGTACTGGTGGATTGGCTGCTCGCGGATCCGTATCTCCGGTTTCCGCGCTGTCCGTTGCCGGAGGTCTGTCCTTGCTGACTTCCCGTACCATTGCTCGGCCGCTGGTAATCGGGGTCTTGACCATTCGGAATACCGTCGCCGTCAGCGTCGGGAGCATTATCGTTAAAGCCGTCGCCATCCGCATCGACGAATTTGCGACCTGCACCACTGCCGGCTCCAGTGCTGACATAATCGGCGTCCTGACCATTCGGGATCCCATCGCCGTCCGCATCGGGAGCGTTGTCATTATAGCCGTCGCCATTGACATCGACGAAGTGTATTCCGTGTCCGGTTGTCGTCTGAGCGTTCATTTGAGTTGGCATGGTTACCAAAATAACAAGGGCGCTTAAGGCGAGCATTACAATTAAATTGAGTTTTTTCATTTTTTCTCCTTTTTGTTTGTTGTTCTCAATTTCAAATTCCGGTTTACATTAAATCAATTGGCATGCCAACCGGACAATTGAGAATCAGAAAAGCCGATTTCTCGTCGGGGGAAAAAATATTTTGATGACATATCATCGATTGTCCCGGATCGATTTTATCCAACAGTTTTGTAGGGGATTCGACAAAATTGTCGAATATCTGTATCTTCTTGCAGTCATTTAGGAAGCAGTTGGTATTTTTCAATCTTATAGCGAAGAATCCGTTCGGAAACTCCTAATAATTTAGCGGCTTGCAGAACGACATTGTGCGTCTGGTCGAGGGCTTTTATAATCAGCCGTTTTTCCAGATTTTCTGTCTGACTTGTCAGCGAGTCGATCGGGGACAGATCGGTTTCTTCGGAAGATTTCAGTGGCAGGTCTTCGGTGGTGATGACCGAAGTGCGCGCTAAAATGACCGCGCGTTCGATGATGTTTTCCAGTTCGCGAACATTTCCCGGGTAATTGTACCGCATTAAAGAATTCAATCCTTCGGCGGAAATACCATTGATCGTGCGACGGTTCAGCGCGGAGTGTTTTTGAATAAAATAAGTGACCAACGGCGGAATATCGTCGCGTCGCTCTCTCAGTGGTGGGATGGTAATGGGAATGACGTTTAGCCGGAAAAACAGATCTGCACGGAAAACTCCGGACTCGACCATTTTTTGAATGTCTTTATTGGTCGCCGAAACGAGTCGCACATCGGCTTTCAAGGTTTGGGAACTACCCAACCGGTGAAATTCCTTTTCCTGAACAACGCGTAGGAGTTTGACCTGAAAATTCAATGGGATATCGGCGACCTCATCGAGAAATAGCGTGCCATTCTCGGCGATTTCGAGCCTTCCTTTCGTGCGTTCATAAGCGCCTGTAAAAGCGCCTTTTTCGTGTCCGAACAGTTCGCTTTCAAAAAGTGTTTCTGGAATTGCCGCGCAGTTAACGGCTACGAACGGTTTGTCACGGCGGGAAGAAACGCGATGAATCGTACGGGCGATCATCTCTTTTCCCGTTCCGCTTTCTCCCTGAATCAGAACGCTGGCCCTGCTGTCGCCGACACGAGCGACGACGTTTAATACATCGGTGATAGATTGGCTTTTATAAATTAACTCCGTGGAAAGAGCGCTGTCAGCAATCTGACTGCGCAGTAGTTGATTTTCACGGACAAGCGTGTTGTGACCGGCGATTCTCTGCAATTTCATTTCAAGTTCATCAAGATCAATCGGCTTGGTCAGATAGTCCCATGCGCCACTCTTCATGGCGGAAACAGCGTCTTGTATCGTACCGAAAGCCGTTAAAAGGATAACTTGTATATCGGGATTTATTTCTTTGACCCGCCGAAGGATTTCCATGCCGTTCATACCAGGCATGCGATAATCGGTAATCACTACGTCGAGTGACTGTCTCTCGAGAATCGAGATGCAGTTAGTGCCGGATTCGCAGGTAAAAACCCGGCAACCGATTTTTTTCAGGAACCCGGAAAGAATGTCCCTTTGAGCCTCGTCATCGTCGATTATTACCAAATTCATATCCAGCATGCACGTCTCCTATTCATTGAGAATTGTGATTATGAATTGACTTCCCAGGTTTTCCTTGCTTTTCACATCAATGGTTCCGCCGTGTTCGCTAACGATTTGATAAACCTGAGCGAGACCGAAACCGGTGCCGTCTGGTTTGGTCGTAAAATAGAGATTGAAAATTTTCGAAAGATTTTCCGGTGGGATTCCCGTCCCCGTGTCACGAATGGAAAAGACAGTTTTTCCCCGGGATTTATTCAAAGTGATTTCTATCTGTCCGTCATCCGGCGTTGCGGAAATGGCGTTTTCAAGCAAGTTGATCAAACATTGTGTTATTTTATCGCTGTCGAGGAACGATTTTATCGGCGATGTCGGTTTCCAGATAAGTCTAATGCGCCGACTATCGCAGGTCGCCTGATAAATGTTCACGACTTTGTTGATAACTTCGTTCGCATTTACCCATGATTTTTGCAAAGGAGCGGGACGTGCAAATGCGAGGAATTGATTGATAATTTCTCCGATTCTGGCAATTTCTTTACGCACGTGCTGGACGAGTTGAATCTGTTCCGCTTCACCGTCCTTCGGTTGAAATTCCTTTGCCAACCGCTGGACTGTCATTGAAATAGCATTTAACGGATTTCGGATTTCGTGAGCGACACCCGCTGCAAGTTCTCCCATCGCGCTGAGTTTTTCACGCTGACGTAAGTCCGACTGTAGACGATAGACTTCATCTGTAATCTGTTTCTTTTCCGATTCCAGCAGATGAATATTTTGTAAGGAAATGGAATAGACTGACAGAATGAATCCGATAATAAAAAGGATGCCAATTCGGATGAACACCTGCCGCAAAGCCGCCTTTTGAATGTTTTGAATCGGCCGATAGTTCAATCCGATGCGGATGACGCCGTAAGAAGCTTCCTGAACATTGAATGGTAAAATACCCTCGAAGATTTTTTCGCCGTGAAAGTGATCGATACGCCACTGGAAGGACTTTTCTTGAATCACTGTTTGCATAAACGGATCTGCAGGAAAGGACGAGAGCGAATCGACCGCCTCGGTTGCGGCAAGAATTCCCAACGAATCCTGAATGGCAATATATGTAACACCGGAATCCTGTGTAATGGAATTGATCAGTGAGCCAATGCCCGTTTCTTTGCGTAAATCCAGTAAGTGCTGTGCCCGACTGTAACCGACAGCAACGAATCCATTCCCGGAATTGACAGCTACTCCGAACAAATTGGTCGTCGATGTTGAGTCGAACTGCCAGCCAAGAATTGTACCCGATAGATTGCTTCCGATTAGTTTGGACACAATCGTTGGTGGGAATGACAACGCCGACGATTGATTTGAAGAAATACTTCTTCCATTTGACTCGATTATCTGAACCAGATCGAAACCGTGTCTGTTGGCAAAACGTCTAAGCGCTCTGGTAGTAAAATCGGTCGGATCGAGCAAGTATAGCGCTTCGATCTGGCGATTGGCGAACTCCGTTTCAACCGCATCATAACTCAAAATCGCATTAACGGCGGCTTTCCGAATAATTTCTGACAGTCCCTGACTGAGTACGGACATCATCCGAGTAACGCTTCGTCGTCGGGAAATATATTCACCGTAAGCGCTGAGAGACAGAAGCAGGGCTAAAATCAGGAATATTGAAATCAGCGTTTTGGGTTGCAAATGATGAATTTTCATTTTCCGTAAAAACACGAAGAAATATAAAAACTACCAGACCGAAAAACATGTAAAAAGAATTGAAATCTCACAACGCCGCGTTCTTTTGTCTTTCCTCTTTTCTTATCCGACTTTTTCCTTGTAGATTTTTGCTATGAAACACCTCTGCTTGCTGCTTGTAAATCCATGGATCACCGACTTCGCGGCGTTCGATCTCTGGGCAAAGCCGGTCGGACTGCTTTCCATCGCCAAATATCTGATGAAATTCGGTTACAAGATTAACTTTATCGATCTGACGGACAGACTCGGGTGGGAAGAATCAACCGATGCGAAATCGCGTGACGGGCGCGGACATTTCCGGAAGATGATATTGCCGAAGCCGGAGGTTTTGTCGCATATTCCCCGCCGCTACGGATTATATGGTGCGACGCGGGAGCAATTCGAATCAGCGCTGGACAAGATTGAAAAGCCGGGCGCGATCTTGCTGACGTCGCACATGACGTACTGGTATCCGGGTGTGAAAATGACAATGGATATTTTGCGTGAACGATTTCCCGGAACGCCGTTGATCCTCGGCGGGATTTATGCGACGCTCTTGCCCGAACACGCACGAAAGACGATTTTGCCGGATCATCTCGTCACTGGTTATGGCGAGAAAAAAGTGCTGACCTTACTCGATTCTCTGTTTGGGATTTCTCGTGGTGAGTTGCAACTGCCGGAGTTTGACGATTCCGGCGAATTGCCGTGGTCGTTGTATTCCAAACTGAAATCGGTCGCTGTTTTGACTTCACGCGGTTGTCCAAACCGGTGCAGTTACTGCGCGACGCGACTATTGAATCCGCGGTTCAGTCAGCGCAAACCGGATGATGTAATCTTCGAGATCGTCGATACACATTACCGGTATGACATCCGCGACTTTGCTTTTTACGATGACGCGCTGTTTGCCAATCGCGACCGACATATCGTACCGATCCTCAGAGGCATTATCGAACACGGGGTTCGGGTGCAGTTTCATACGCCAAACGGTCTTTTCGCACGGGAGATCAACCCGGAACTTGCCGAATTGATGAAAGCGGTTGGTTTCGAAACGATCCGGCTCAGTCTGGAGTCGGTCGCGCCGGAGATTCAACACTCATCGTCGAATAAAGTAGATAATGCGGCGTTCATCAAAACGATGAACGTTTTGGAAAACACCGGCTTTCGCCGTGACCAGATCGAAGTTTATCTGATCGCCGGATTGCCAGAGCAAACGTTTGAGCAAGCACTTGACAGCGTTCGGTTCGTTGCCGATCAGGGTGCGATTTCGCGACTGGCATTCTTTACACCGATCCCCGGGACGACGGAGTGGGAAAAGGCGCGGCACAAAGGATTCGTTTCCAATGAAACCGATCCGTTATTGACGAACAATTCCATCTTTCCGTTCTATTCCGAGCCGGAACGGGCAGAGGAATTCAATCAGTTGGTTCAATTTACAAATGAGGCGAACGAGCAGACGCGCCGACAAACACATTATCAATCGAAGGAAACACACAATGGGAGCAATTAAACCGGTCACGACCGCGTATCCATTCTTTGCACTGATGTTTTTGGAGCAGAAATTATATGATATCACACTGACCCGGATTCGAGAAAAATACGGCGAGATGATGGGCGCCGGACCGGTTTTCAGGGTTTCGGATTTCACTGATTATTACGAAAAGGAGTTCGGGAAGAATTTACAGAAACAATTTTTCGTGATGAAAGAACCCATCGATCTGCAGGATTTCGCAAAGGTCAAAATCTGGTCGAACGAGTTAGAAACGGAAACAGCAAAAAGCGATTCCGGGCGACTCGTCCGAACGATCGATCTCGATCCCGGCTACCTTGAACTGTCAAAACTGGTCTTGTATTCAACGAAAAATTTCTCACACCGCGTTTTTACCACGGATGGCATTTTCGGAGAAGTCACAATGATCTACGAACACGGAAAGTTCAAGTTACTGCCGTGGACATACCCGGATTATTCGTGGGATGAGAACGTTAAATTTTTAATGGCGATGCGGGATAGGATTGTGCGAACATCACGGCAAATTGCTAAACGGAATGTCTTGTGAATCAACCAGGTTTCAAACAATAAATTGCATTGATTGGACAAGTTACCGAAATTTGGTTTGGATGAGCAGTGACCAATTCATAGAAAGAATCCATGATTAAGAATATTCAGGAATGGCATTACCCGGAGAGCGTGGAAAGCGCGCTGGCGTTAATGAAAAAAAACCGCGTGATTCCGTACGCCGGCGGGACGAGTTTTCATCGCGGCGGGACGATTAGCGCCGTCGGCATGATCAGTTTGAGAAAGATCGGATTGAATTTCATCGAAGAGACGGGCGGGAAGACAATGATCGGCGCTTGCGCCCGATTCGGTGAGATCGGTGAATACGATTTTGGGGACGGGCGAAATATGTTAAAAGCCGCTGCATCATTTTCCGCGTCGAACTCGCTCAGAAATCTGATCACGATTGGCGGATCGCTGGCATCATTGCCGTCATGGTCGAACATTCCGACGCCGCTTTTGGCGTTGAATGCAGAAATCGCGCTGGCGGGAACAAACACAATCGTCGTTGGAATCGAAGATTTTCTCGACGGAAAATTGTTGGATGGCACGACATTGATCACCGGAATAATTCTACCGAAAGCGCCGGGAATCGGTATCTATACGCGATACGCGAGAACAACATTTGACTATTCGATTGCTGATGTGGCGGTTTACGCCCGAGTCGGCGGCGGGCGATTGAAAGATGTCCGCATTGCCGTCGGAAACGTTTTTCCGAAAGCCAAACGGTTCCATGAGGTCGAAGAAAAGTTAAACGGCTCATCGCTCGATTTATGTAAAATCACTGCCGTTCTCGATGACATGAAAATCCAGCCGTTTGCGAATCCGACATTTTCAAAAGAATTTCGGATCAATCTGGTGAAAACGATGGTGAGGCGGGCATTTGAACAGATCGGAGAGCAGGCGCATGAAAATTGAATTGGTCATCAATCAAACGAAGAAAAGTCTCGAAATCCAGCCGGGTGAAACTCTGCTCGAAACGTTGAGGGCAAACGGATACACGGGCGTCAAGTACGGTTGCGGTTCCGGCGATTGCGGCGCGTGTATGGTTCTTTTGAATGGCGAGCCGGTGAATTCCTGCCAGATTTTGACGGCATCGGTCGCAGGCGAATCGATCACGACGATCGATGGCGTTGGGACAATGGACAAACCGCATCCTGTTCAGGAAGAATTGGTCAAAGCCGGCGCAATTCAATGCGGTTACTGCACACCGGGAATCGTTTTATCCGCCATCTCATTACTGAAGCGGAATCCACATCCGACAGACGAAGAAATCAAAAAGGCGATCGACAGTCATCTTTGCCGCTGTACTGGTTATGTTAAAATTATCGAAGGCATTAAAAATGCTTCCGAAAGAACAGATGTTCCGGGTTCAGAGTTCAAAGTTCCGTGTTCAAAACATCGTAAATGAAATGGCTTTTTGTATCTGAAAAGAACACGACATGAGCACTTTTAAATCATTTACTGAAATCGAAGCGTGGCAGAAAGCCCGCGATCTGAATAAAAACGTGTATGAGATAACCAGCGATCCTATATTTCAGAAAGATTTCGAGTTTCGCAAACAAATCAGAAGCGCAAACCTCTCTGTAATATCGAATATTGCCGAAGGATTCGAGAGAAGCGAGAACGCAGAATTCCTTCAGTTTTTATACATTGCCAAAGGTTCGGCTGGTGAAATCTTATCACTTTTGTACGTCGCCATAGATCTCGGATATATCAGTCAAAGCAGTTTTGATTCTCTGTCCACATCCGTCAAAGAATTTAGTAACAAAATTGGCGGATTAATTAAGCACATCAAACAGTCGAATTTCAAAGGATCCAAATACAAATGAGTAAGATAGAATCTATCAAAACCCGGAACCCGGAACCCGGAACCCGGAACTTTTCTACGGTCGGCGTTTCGGTCATCAAGATCGACGCACTGTCTCTTTCGACGGGACGCGCGCAGTTTACCGACGATTTTTCCGCTCCGAATACGGCGCATATCAAACTGCTCTACTCGCCTCACGCGCATGCAAAAATCAAATCGCTTGACGCGTCGGAAGCGCTGAAAATTCCCGGTGTCATCGACATCATTCATCATGGAAACGTCCCGGCGATTCTTCACACAACCGCCGGTCAGGGTTATCCAGAACCATCACCGTACGATACGCTGATGTTCGATTCAACCATGCGATTCGTCGGTGACCGCGTCGCGGCTGTTCTGGCCGAGACGCCGGAAATTGCCGAAGCCGCCGTTTCCAAGATCAAGGTTGAATACGAAATATTACCGGCACTTTTAGATTTCGAGAAAGCGACGGATGACGACGCGCCGAAAATACATCCGGAAAAAGGCAAAGGCTACCTGATCGGTGCGCCATATTTCCCGGAGAAAAACATCGCCGCGAAAATCCTGATCGATGTCGGCAATCTGGAACAAGGCTTAAAGGAAAGCGATTTTACTTTTACTGAGACATTTTATTCCCATTACGGTTCTCATTCCGCACTGGAACCGCATGCCGCATTTTCCTATCTCGATGAACGCAACCGGTTGGTCATTGTTTCGACGACTCAGGTCCCATTCCATACACGGCGGATTTGCTCTCAATTATTGCAGATTCCGATCCGACAGATTCGCGTCATCAAGCCGCGCATCGGCGGCGGATTCGGCGCCAAACAGGAAGTTTTCATTGATTACATTGCCGGAATGTTCACACTCAGAACCGGGCGACCGGCAAAACTTGTGTTGACGCGTGAAGAGGTTTTTGTCTCTTCCCGGACGCGCCATCCGATGCGGGTCACCGTTCAGGCAGGCGTTCAAAAAGATGGAACGATTCACGCCATCGCGCTGAATGCGCTGATGAACACCGGCGCTTACGGAGCGCACGCGCTGACGGTTTTATCGAATGCCGGATCGAAAGTGCTTCCTCTGATCAACAAAGCGCCGCATCAACGTTTCAACGGAACGACCGTCTATACAAACCTACCCGTTGCGGGCGCATATCGCGGTTATGGTGCGACTCAGGGATATTTCCCACTGGGACAAATGATGGACATCATCGCGCGGAAACTCGGCATCGATGTCCTCGATTTGTACCGGAAAAATGCAATCCGGAATGGCGAAACGTCGCCGATTTTCGAGAAACTCGGTGAGGGTAAAGAAGGCGTTGAACAGATCATCGAATCCTGCGGCCTGGACGAGTGCATCGACCGCGGAGCGCGAGAGATCGGCTGGAGTGGCAAACGGGATAAAAAAATCCGCAACGGTGCGAAAGTCCGCGGCGTCGGTATGGCTTGCATGATGCAGGGTTCGTCGATTCCGCGCGTCGATATGGGCGCCGCTTACATTAAAATGAACGAAGACGGTTCGTTCAATCTGCAGATCGGCGCGACGGACATCGGCACCGGTTCCGACACGATTTTGGGTCAAATCGCCGCCGAAACACTCTGCGTCGGGATTGACGATATTCTCGTAACGTCGTCTGACACCGATTTCACGCCGTTCGATGTGGGCGCTTACGCATCCTCAACGACTTATCTTTCCGGCGAGGCGGTTCGGAAGTGCGCCGAAAAGATCAGACTACAGATTCTGGGTGTTGCGGCCGAGATGAGCCGCATGCCGGTGGAATCGTTGACCATGAAAGAAAAAATGGTTTTCTATAAAGGCGGAAAATTGTCGTTTGAGGGAATTTGTCATTACGCGATGTACACGGCAAACCAGTTCCAGATTCAGGCATCGGAATCGCATTTCACGACCGCTTCGCCACCACCTTTTGCGGCTCATTTCGCTGAAGTCGAGATCGATACCGAAACTGGTGATATCCGCGTTGTCAAATATGTCGCAGCAGCCGATTGCGGCCAGCCAATCAATCCGAAATTGGTCGAAGGTCAGATCGAAGGCGCGGTCGTCAACGGAATCTCGTGGACATTGACGGAAGAATTCCTATTCAACGAAAAAGGCAAACTGACGAACCCGAATTTCGGACGCTACAAACTGTATTCCGCCGCCGATTTGCCGGATATCAAAACGATCGTGGTTCCGACATACGAACCGACCGGACCCTATGGCGCGAAATCCGTGGCAGAAATTGGCATCAACGGACCGGCACCGGCAATCGCCAACGCGATATTCGACGCAATCGGCGTCCGACTTCATTCACTGCCGCTTACAGCGGAAAAGATCTTTCAGGCGCTGAAGAAATCAGCGCAATAATGGGCGACCAGAAACACTTTTCTTTGAATTAAAGACCGGTTTGTAATTAACTTACCGGAGCAACGTGAGTTATCACGTTTTACAGGCAAAAGATTTCGTGACATTTTTCAACATTTTGACAGTTCGGGAGAATCATCTATGGACGCTCAAAGATCGACACACGACAAATCTTCCAGTTCAATGAAACCTCCAAAAAACGCCGATGCAAAAACATGGCGCAAATTGATTTTTTTCCGTTCGATCAAGACAAAAATACTGGCATTGATCATCTGTATTCTGGTCATGACATCACTGATCGTGATGCTTTTCACCCAGCGCGAAGTGATCACCGGCATGACCAACATCGAAGAGCAATCCGCGAGAAATGTCATTCGACTGTCAGTGCTAAATTTGAATAGCAGTTACAACGATCTCGTCTTTTACCGCGAGAACACGCTCGAAGCCCGGAAAACCGAATTGAGAGACATCCTTTCAATCGGCGAAAAAATCATCCGGAATAAAATGGTTGATGTCGATCAGAAAAAGATCACGCTTCAGCAGGCCCAGGATGAAATCCGTGAAGATTTCCGCAAACTGACTTACGGCAATAACGATTACATCTGGATTTCGGATTATTCTTCCAAGTTACTTTCACATCCCGATCCTAAACTCCACGGCGTTGACTATTCGAAGATTCGGGATGTTCGCGGAAACCTCATCGTTCCGGTTGTGGTCGATATCGCGAGGAAGGAAGGACAAGGTTTCTATTCTTACCTGTGGAGAAAATTGGATGAGACAGAGCCTTCGGAAAAACTCACGTACTGCAAACATATTCCGGAATGGAAATGGGTCATAGCCACCGGAGTCTATATTGACGAGATCGAAAAACAGGCTCAGAAAAAGATGGACGCGATGATTCACGGATTGTCGGAATCGTTCGCAAAAGTCCGGATCGCTCAGACCGGCTACATGTTCATTTTCGACGGGAAAAAGAAAATGATCATTCATCCGGTTTTATCCGGACAGGATGTTACGGAAATGAAGAATCCCGCGACCGGCGGATCGCTGATCGACGATTTTATTGCCGTATCCGCCACACCGGACGAACCGCTCGAATATTTCTGGGACAAACCGACCGACAAAGAACATTACGTCTATCCGAAGGAATCGTATGTCGAGTATTATGCACCGCTCGATTGGTATGTCGCATCAACCGTTTACAAAGATGAGATCAAAGAACCGGCGCGGGCACTCATTTCGCGTCAAATTTGGATCGTTCTTTTGGTACTGCTTGTCAGCCTCGGATTCACCTATGTATTTGTCGATCGCATCGCAATCCCTCTGAAAAAGCTCAGCCAGTATGCAAAGGATTTTCCGACGCACAATCTGACTTCCGCCGAAGAATACGTTTCCGGGATCGAAGCATTTCCTGAAAAATTCAACGATGAAGTCGGTCGGCTCGCGGAATCGTTCATTTACATGGAACATTCGTTAAAGGATTATGTCCGCAAACTGACCGATACGACGGCCGCCAAAGAGCGCATCGAAAGTGAATTATCTATCGCCCGCGATATTCAAATGGGAATCCTGCCGAAGATATTTCCGGCGTTCCCTGAGCGGGAGGAATTTGATATTTATTCGCTGATCGAACCGGCAAAAGAGGTCGGCGGTGATTTCTACGATTTCTTTCTGATCGATGATAAACATTTTTGTTTCGTTATCGGCGATGTATCCGGAAAAGGCGTTCCGGCGTCATTGTTCATGGCGGTGACAAAAACATTGATCAAAGCGACGGCCATGCAAAAACCCGATCCGGAGGAAATTCTATATCATGTCAATCAGGAGATCAGCCGCGATAATAACGTTGCCATGTTCGTAACAATCTTTCTAGGAATTCTCGATACGGAAACCGGCGAAATCTTCTATGCGAACGGCGGACACAATCTACCGATCGTCATTAAAAGGAAAGAGGATGTTCGATATTTGGAAAGAACCGGCGGTCTTGCCATCGGTGTGATGGAAGGCGTTACCTATCGGAAGGAACGCCTACAGATGGAACCGGGAGATACTTTTTTCCTGTACACAGACGGCGTTACAGAAGCAATGAACCGGAATGACGAACTGTTTTCGGAAGACCGCCTGCAAACCTCCATCGAAAATTTAAAGAACAAATCGCCCAAAGAAATGATCACCGGTATAATGCAGATTTTGTCCGAATTCACTTCCGGCGCGCCACAGTCCGACGACATTACAATGACCGCGATACAATTTTTCGGGAGAAAGTCCGAATCAATCTGAACTAATACCGATATAGTTCTCACGAAAAAGTCCATTTAATTCCAGCCTAAAAAGCTTAAAATCAGTACGATTTTAGATGATAATTAATTTGGAGATGAAATGATAAATCTGACAGTCAATGAACAACAATTAAAACGAACCGTACAACGTTGCCGCGAACGCAACATCGTCATTCCGACATTCGAACAACAAAAGCATCCGGAAACCATTCCGACGGAAATTCTCAACGACCTGAAAACGGTCGGGCTTTGGGATGTGAATCCGCGAAACCTGTTTCGGGTCACATGGAAAAACCAACCCGTCACAAAAGGCGGACAATTCGGCGACGTGAATTTTATCGAATTACCGAAGGAACTTACCGGCGTTTCAGCGCGCATTATCGCACTCGTCGGCAAATGGTTTCCGACCGGTGCTCATAAAGTAGGCGCTTCATTCGGGTGTCTCGTCCCGCGTCTCGTTACCGGACAATTCGATCCAACCCGTCAAAAAGCGGTTTGGCCATCAACGGGAAATTATTGCCGCGGCGGCGCCTACAGTTCCGCCCTGCTCGGTTGCTCGTCGATCGCAATTCTACCGGAAGATATGAGCCGCGAGCGTTTCGAGTGGCTGAAAACCGTCGCGGGCGAGATCATCGCCACACCCGGTTGCGAAAGCAACGTGAAAGAGATCTACGACAAATGCTGGGAACTGAAGAAAACCCGCGATGATGTGGTGATTTTCAACCAGTTCGATGAATTCGGCAATCACCTGTGGCATTATGAAGTCACCGGTCACGCGATGGAGGAAGTCGTCCGGAAGATCGCTCGGCCCAAAACACGCGTCGCTGGTTTGATAGTCACGACCGGCTCAGCGGGAACAATCGCCTGCGGCGATTACATTAAAGAGGTTTTTCCCGGCGCGAAAATCGCCGCCTCGGAAGCGCTTCAATGCCCGACGCTCTTCATAAACGGCTATGGCGGACACCGCATCGAAGGCATCGGCGACAAGCATGTTCCGTGGATTCACAATGTTAAAAATACGGACTTGGTCATCGCCATCGACGATGATGACGCGATGAATATTATTCCGCTGTTCAACTTGCCGGAAGGAAAGTCATTCTTGGCGAAGAACGGCGTTTCAGAAGAGATTATTTCGCAGTTAGATCTGATTGGCATTTCCGGCATCGCTAACATTCTTAGCGCGATCAAATTTTCCAAATATTATGAATTGACAGAGAACAACATCGTATTGACGGTTCTGACCGATTCGATGGAAATGTACGGCTCGCGCCTGAATGAATATGTTGAAAAGTTTGGGGCTTATTCCGAATCGCGCGCAGAGCGTGATTTCTACCGGCACATTCTGGGAATCAAGACGGATTCCATGCTTGAATTGAGTTATATCGATCGACGCCGAGTCCACAACCTGAAATATTTTACATGGGTCGAACAGCAGGGGCGCAACGTTGAAGAACTCAACGCGCAATGGTACGATGATGAATACTGGAACAACATTCACCGGATGGCGCCACAGATCGATGAACGGATTCGGGTATTTAACGAATTAGTCAAAAGTTAGCCGCGGATGAACGCGGATTTCGGCGGATAAATGTCAATTCTATTCACCAATTGTAGAATTCCTTCCGGGACAGAAAATGAAGCGACCAAAGTATGTTTCCGAATTGACGGAGGAAAATTCAGAAAATTCGATGAAACTTTATCTCCGATTTCTGGCGAAAAGGTCATCGACCTGAATAGCAATCTGGTCATTCCGGGCAGTGTCGATCCACATGTTCATTTCAACACGCCGGGATTCGAAGAACGGGAGATATTTGAAACCGGCTCGGCATTTGCCGCTATGGGCGGGATCACAACGGTGATCGACATGCCGTGCACTTCTCTGCCGCCAATCACGACACCTGAAAATTTAAAAATCAAATTACAGGCGATCGAGGGTCATTCACACGTCGATTTCGCGCTTTGGGGCGGCGTTTCGGGAAATTGTCTCAGCGATAAACGTTGGCATCAGCATATGGCTGAACTTTGGAACGCCGGCATCATCGGTTTTAAGACCTATTCACTTTCGGGAATGGCAACCTTTACACATCTGTCGCCGGATGAATTAAAACTGGCGATCGAAGCCGCCGGTGAGATCAGAGCATTGATCGGTCATCACGCCGAAGCCGCAGAAATCGTGCTTCCGAAAATGAAAAAATTGATCGATTCGGGACGAACCGATTCAAAAGCCTATGCTGAGTCGCGACCCGCAACCGCCGAAATTGCCGCCATCGAACGGTTTATTCGTGGCGTTTCAGGCAATCGCGCTTCCGGTCACATCGTTCACATATCGACCGGTGCCGGAGCAGAAATGATCGGAACGGCGAGACACAACGGTATCAATATTTCAGGCGAAACCTGTCCGCATTATCTGGCATTTTCCGAAGAAGATTTGATTGAGCGAGGAAGTATTTTGAAAACAGCGCCAGTCCTGAAAACCAAGGAAGATTCCGCACGTCTCTGGAAAGCTCTTTCAGGTGGCGATCTCGCATTTATCGCCAGCGATCATGCGCCATGTCCGGCAAAACAAAAACAGACTGGCTCGATCTGGACGGATTACGGCGGCATTTCCGGAACCGGAACGTTCTTGCCATACATGTATTCGGAAGGTTTCAAAAAAGGACGTATCACACTGGCGCAATTGGTAGAATTGACATCGACAAATGCCGCCAAACGGTTTGGACTTTACCCGAAAAAAGGTACATTTCAGACCGACTCCGACGCCGACTTCGTCGTTATCGATGAACGACAAACCACGACGATTCACGGTAAAGATTTTCCGTCAAAAGGCAAACTGACGCCATTCGAGAATTGGAAGTTCGCCGGTAAAATCGTTGCAACATATTTACGCGGCAGCAGGATTTATTCCGAATCGGAAGGCATCACCGAAAACCGGATCGGCAAATGGATCCGAAGAAAGGGTTAAACATGAAAAAAGGACAAGTCATACACGAGATAGAACACGATCATGAACACGAACAGGAATCAGAACCAAAGAAGAACAAGCCTGTCATTATTTATGGCGGCCCGTTGTACAATGGCAAAAAGGATGTTTGGGAAGACGGCTGTGTCTTCGTCGCCGGCGGAAAAGTAAAACTGATCGGCTCCGAGGAAGAAGTTTTCGAGAAAGCGCCCAAAGACATCGATATAGAAGTATACGATACGCAGGGCAAGATCATTATGCCGGGACTTATCAATCTACATCATCATTTTTACTCAGCGCTGTCGAAGGGATTGGTTCCTTCTGCACCGGTGACGAATTTTTATGAACGGTTGAAATTTTTCTGGTGGCGCTTAGATAAAGCGCTGGACAAAGAAACCATCCAACTATCGGCACTTGCTTCGCTTTTGGATTGCATTCAGTGTGGTGTCACAACCGTTTTCGATCATCACGCTTCGCCGACCGAGGTCAATGGAAGTCTCGAAATCATCGGATCGGTCATCAAGCGTAGCGGTATTCAGGCCGCGTTGTGTTACGAAATCTCCGACCGCGACGGAAAAGATGTTTTTCACCGAGGCATCGAAGAGAATCTGAATTTTATCGAAAAATACCGCAATGACGACTCACTGAAAGGCGTTCTCGGGCTTCACGCGAACTTCACGTTATCGGAAAAATCAATCGGGGAGATCGAGCAAAATTACGATTCGGAAGTCGGTATTCACATACATTGCGGCGAAGATGCGATCGATGCGAAATATTGCCGAAAACTCGGTTACAAAGGCGTCGTCGACCGTCTGAACAAATTCAATCTGCTGTCGAAAAAATCGATCCTCGCGCACGGCATTCATCTCTTGCCCGAGGAAATCACGCTGGTCGAAAAATCCGGTGCGGTCCTCGTTCACAATCCGGAATCCAACATGAACAACGCCGTCGGAAGATTACCGTTCCCATTGCCGAAAAATGTGAATGTCGGACTTGGCACAGACGGCATGACATCGAATATGCTTTTAACGATGCGAAGCGGATTTCTCTCGCACCGGCAAGCTGGGATCGACGACGGAGCGCTTTTTTCTGCATTACCGAAAGCGCTGTTTGAGACAAACAGCCGGATCGCCGGGAGATTTTTCGAAGGTAAACCGGGTATTCTGGAACCGGGCGCGAATGCCGACATCGCGGTGTTCGATTATATCCCGCTGACACCGATTCACTCCGGCAATTTGACCGGACATATGATCTACGGCATGTATGACGCTCCCGCCGCGATGGTCATGGCGAAAGGTCGGATGATCTATGAGGACGGCGCATTTTTAACGCTGGATAAGGAAATCATCGTCGAAGAAAGCCGGAAAGCCTGTGATCGGCTGTGGCGGAAATATGCGGAAATGAAATAAGTCGAATGATAAAAGGAGTCTAAGATGACAAATTGGAAAATAGTCGCCGGAGCGATAACTCTTTTTGCTTCAACCGGTTTTTCTCAAACCGGTGCGATCACGAATGAAATGCTGATGAAATTCGAAAAAACTATTGCGGCCGATGCAACAATCCCACCGGCGCAAAACGCGGTTTCCAATAACGACATCAAAAAACTAACACTGAACAGAAGCCTGATCGGTACCATCGACCATCATTTCGCACACACGATCAAAACGTCCGGAGTTACCGACCAGAAATCGTCCGGCCGGTGCTGGCTTTTCAGTTCGCTGAATGTCATCCGTCCGAAAGTCATCAAGAAATACGATATGAAGTCGTTCGAGTTTTCGCAGAATTTCCTGTTTTTCTACGATCAATTGGAAAAGGCAAACCTGTTCCTGACGGCGATTATTCAGACACGCGAAAAACCGCTCGACGACCGAACGGTCGATTGGCTTTTTCGGAATCCGATCGGTGACGGCGGCGTTTGGAGCATGACGCCGGGATTGATCGAAAAATACGGCGTCGTTCCGTCGGAAATTATGCCGGATACATACAATAGCGAAAACACCAAACGGATGAACGAACTCGTCAGCCGGAAATTGCGCGACAGCGGAATGAAACTCCGCGCCCAGTATCTGGAAGGCAAATCGCTCGCGTCGTTGGAAAAGTCGAAAGAGAATATGCTCGGTGAAATTTACCGCATTCTCGTGATCTCACTGGGAACGCCGCCGAAGGATTTCGTCTGGCGGTTTGCCGATAAAAAAGACAGCCTGATCGTCAAAGGAAATTTCACACCGGTTCGGTTTTACAGGGAAGTCGTTCAGGCGAACCTCGGCGATTACGTTATGCTGATGGACGATCCTTCACGGGAATATTACCAGCTTTATGAGATCGAATTCGACCGCAACCGTTATGACGGTCAGAACTGGACATTTATCAATGTCCCATCATCGGAAATGAAGCGTTGGACAAAGGCGTCGATACTCGCCGATGAGCCAATGTACTTTTCCTGCGACGTCGGCAAGCAACTCGATTCCGAACACGGGATTCTGGCGACAAACGCCTTCGATTATCAATCGCTTTTCGGCGTTTCGTTCGACATGAGTAAAAAGGATCAGGTTCTCAGTTACGAAAGCGCCTCCTCGCATGGCATGGCGCTTATCGGAGTCGATACGTCCGCGACCGGCGCGCCGACGAAATGGCTGCTTGAAAACAGTTGGGGCGAGGATGCCGCATATAAAGGAAATTTGACAATGACGGACAGCTGGTTCGACCAATATATGTACCGCATCGTCATTTTGAAACGATTCCTGCCGGAAAAAGTGCTGTCGATCCTCACACAGAAACCGATCAAACTGCCGCCGTGGGACAGAATGTATTAATCATAAATGAGGACGCAAAATATGAAATATTTCAAACAATTCATTTTTGTATTATTGCTTACAACCGCGATTCCGCTTTTGGCTGAAGTGTCAGAATCTTCATTGAACCTGATGCCATTTCCGCAAAATATCGTCGTGAAAACCGGTGAATTCCGTCTGAATGCCGATTTTTCATTGGCATTGGAAGGCGTCGGCGGGCAACGGATTTACGTCAATGCGACGCGAATGTTGCGGAGACTTTCCAATCGCACGGGACTCTTCTTTCCGCAGGATTTCATCACCGCAGAAACGCGCTCCGATACGGCGGACATGATCGTTAAAACAACTCGGATCGGGCGACTTGGGCTTGGCGAAGACGAATCCTACAAACTGATCGTGACGCCTAAAAAAGTCAATCTGTCATCGGAAACCGACCTCGGCGTGATTCGCGGACTGGAAACTTTATTACAATTGCTTTCTGCTGACGAAAACGGTTACTTTTTCCCGGCCGTTGAAATCAACGATGCGCCGCGTTTTCCGTGGCGCGGACTGATGATCGATGTCAGTCGTCATTTCATGCCGGTCGATGTCATCAAACGAAATCTTGACGGCATGACAGCAGTAAAAATGAACGTTTTTCACTGGCATTTGTCCGACAATCAGGGCGTTCGCGTCGAGAGCAAATCACTCCCGAACCTTCAGTCAATGTGCTCGGACGGCATGTTTTACACGCAGGAGCAGATCCGCGATATCATTGCATACGCCGATGAACGCGGTATTCGCGTCATCCCGGAATTCGATGTTCCGGCGCATTGCACAGCCTGGATGGTCGGCTATCCGTTCCTCGCCAGTGGACCGGGTCCCTATAAAATCGCGCGATATTGGGGCGTTTTTGACCAGACAATGAATCCGGCCAGGGAATCGACTTATGAATTCCTGGATGTATTTTTCAAGGAAATGGCGGCGCTCTTTCCGGACGAATATCTGCACATCGGCGGCGACGAGAATACCGGCAAGGAATGGAGCGCGAATCTTGAGATTCAGGCATTCATGAAAACGAACGGCATCGACGACAATCTTGCGCTTCAAAAGCATTTCAACCTTCGCGTTCTGGAAATTCTCACGCGCTATAATAAAAAGATGATCGGCTGGGATGAAATCTTTCAGCCCGCATTGCCAAAAAACATCGTCATCCACTCGTGGCGCGGATACAAGGCGCTCGACGAAGCTGCCAGAAAAGGCTACATGGGCATTTTATCCAACGGCTATTACATCGATCTCATTCAACCGGCTGAATATCATTATCTGATCGATCCGATTCCGGAAGGTTCGACGCTTTCTGAGGAGCAGAAGAAATTCATCCTCGGCGGAGAAGCGACCAGCTGGGCTGAACTCGTCGTTCCGGAAACCATTGATTCGCGAATCTGGCCGCGAACGGCTTGCATTGCGGAACGCTTCTGGTCGCCGCAAAACGTTAAAGATGTTGAAAGTATGTACCGCCGGATGGAAATCGTCAGCGGTCAGATGGAAGAACTCGATCTCCAGCATATAAAAAATTACGATTACATGCTCAGGCGACTGGCAAACGGTAACGATATTTCCGCTTTAAAACGCTTTGTCGATGTCATCGAGCCGGTGAAAATCTACAACCGGCATTTTCAGGGAATCAAATACGCCTCGTTCTCGCCTTATACGCGTGTCGTCGATGCCGCCCGTCCGGAATCCATGACCGCGCGCCGTTTCCGTAAACTGACCAACGACTTTGTTGATAATAAAAATGTCGTCACTGTTCCTGAGTTGACCGCCATGCTTCAGTCGTGGAAATCAAATCACGACGAATTGAAGAAGACGATCAACCTCTCGCCGGTTTTAAAAGAAATCGAAACGTTGTCGCAGGATTTATCATCCATTTCAACGGTCGGGATCGAAGCGATCGAATATGTAAAAAAGGGGAAACCGGCGCCGGACAAGTGGCTTGCCGAAAGCAAAGCAGCGCTGGTTCAAGCGAAAGAACCGCGCGGTCAGGCGGAACTCGCGATCGCGCCTGCTATCGAAAAACTCATCAAGTCGTGTGAAAAATAGAAGGTGTCAGACATGGAAAAGAGATTCATGATCGTTCTGATCAATCTGCGGAAAAAAGACGCTGTCACCGTTCAGAAGATTCTGACGGAATGGGGCTGTCTGATCAAGACGCGCCTCGGACTTCATGACGGCGTTCTCGATCAATGTTCTGATTTCGGGTCGATCATTCTCGAATTGGTCGGCGAGAAAGACAAACACGTCGAGCTGGCAAGAAAGCTGAACCTGTTGACCGGCGTTCAGGCAAAATTGATCGAAATGGAAGTCGCCGTTTAACGATTTAATTCAAATTCAATACGAATGGGACTCTCAACCTCTTCGGATGTTGGTTTCTTGTGGGTTATTTGTAAATTCAATCAGGAAAAAAATATGAGGAATTTATGGCAGAAATGAAACGAATAGCCGTTTTGACAAGCGGAGGAGATGCGCCCGGAATGAACGCCGCCATCCGCGCCGTTGTTCGCACCTCTTTAGCCGAGGGTATCGATGTTTTTGGCATCACCAACGGATATGAAGGCCTGATTTCAGGAGAAATCATGCCGCTTTCACGCCGGTCGGTCAGCAATCTCCTTCAAAGGGGTGGAACGTTTTTGAAAACGTCTCGATGCGAATCATTCGAACACGAAGCGGGCAGAAAACGCGCGGCAGATGTTTTAAAAGAGTGGAATATCGACGGGCTTGTCGTCATTGGCGGCGACGGAAGTTTTCACGGCGCGCACGCGCTTTATATCGAACAAAAAACCAATGTCATTGGGATCCCCGGAACGATCGATAACGACATCTACGGCACCGATCTGACGGTTGGTTATGATACGGCGGTCTCTACGGCGCTTGATTCTATCGACAAAATCCGAGACACGGCGGCATCTCATAACCGACTTTTCATCGTCGAAGTGATGGGACGTCACGCGGGATTCATCGCGCTGGAGTCGGGAATTTGCGGCGGAGCCGAAGAAATCCTTGTCCCCGAGACAAAGAAAACGATGGAAGACCTCGGCGGCTTGATTACAACATGGGCGCGGACCGGAAAGACCAGCAGTCTCATCGTCGTTGCGGAAGGTGACGAATTAGGAAACGCGCATGACATCGCCAAAGAAATTCATACCCGATTCCACATCGATTGCCATGTCTGCGTTCTGGGGCATACGCAAAGAGGCGGAAGTCCGACAGCGACGGATCGTCTGCTGGCAAGTCGTCTCGGCTACCATTCGGTTCTGGCATTAAAGGATGGAAAAACGGACATCATGGTCGGTTGGATGAATAACTCGATCTCTTACATTCCATTGCCGGAGACGTGGGAGAAGAAAAAACCGCTCGATGATGAATTACTCAAGATTTACCGAATTCTATCTCTTTAATATTTCGCGAACAGTGATTGACTGAAAGACGACAAAATATCAAACGATTCCGATCACTGCTGATTACTTTATTTGTATTTTCTTCACTTATTGGCGCCGAACGGCCGAAGATCGGATTAACGCTTTCCGGCGGCGGCGCGCTGGGATTCGCGCACATTCCGGTTCTGAAAGCGCTCGACTCACTTGAAATTCCCATCGATTATATCACCGGCACGAGCATGGGTGGACTCGTCGGCGCGCTTTACGCTATCGGTTATTCCGGCAAGGAAATCGAAACGATGTCGATGGTGACCGATTGGAAAAAAGTTTTTACGGATAAGCCTCCGCGCGAAACTCTGCCGTATTTTCAAAAGAAAGACGCCGACCGCTACCAATTCGAAGTCGGCATCGAAGGCTTCGTCCCCATCGGTAAGGGCGGCGTTATCGCCGGGCAAAACATCATGATGCTATTTTCGAACCTGACCTCGCAATACGCCCACTACATGGATTTCGACAGATTGCCGATCCCGTTTCGGTGCGTCGCTGTCAATTTGGTTGACGGCAAAGAGGTTATTTTGAAAAGGGGTTCGCTGGCCAAGGCGATGCGTGCAACGATGTCGGTGCCGACGATTTTCAGTCCCGTCGAGTGGGGCGATTCGCTCCTTGTGGACGGCGGTCTCCTGAACAATCTTCCCGTTGATGTTATCAAAGAAATGGGTGCGGAGATCGTCATCGCTTCATCCGTTGGTTTTCAATTCATGGAGCGAGAAAAGATAAATGGAACACTGGATGTGCTGATCCAATCGTACAACATCGCGCGCGACAGTAAAATAGCCGGCAACGCCGCGCTGGCGAATATTGTGATCGACATTAGACTGCACGGCGTCACCCCAGCCGATTTCAACAATTCCAAGATCGAGAAGATCATCGCGCAGGGTAATGTAGCCACCGCCGAAGCATTGCCGAACCTTGTCGAATTGAAAAAGAAATACAATTTGACCCGCAACATTCATAACAATTCACAAACAATTCCAATCTCACAACCGAAGATCCGCGAGATCGACGTGGTCGGCAACATCGCCTTTTCGGATGAAGCGATCCGCTCAGTGATGAATATTCCTGACGGCGTAAATTATCAACCCGATTCGCTTTCGGCGGCTGTCGAGCGGCTTCAGGCAACCGGCGATTTCAATCATATCGACGTCAGCATCCGGCCGATGATCGACCAATCCATACGTCTGATCGTCACGGTCGATGAGAAAAAACGTCCAATTATCAGCGAAGTCGAAATTCTCGGCAATCAAACCATCCCGGACGAGTTCATTATCCGGTTGCTCGGTATCAAAACGGGCTCGATCTTCATCCTGCCAAATATCGAAGATCGCATCGCCTATTTATACAGTCTCGGCTATTTCGAGACGGTTTATTACGAACTCAAGACGCTATCGAAGAATGGCATCCGGCTGATCTTACACGTTAAGGAATTGCCGAAGACCAAACTCAGGATCGGCGCCCGTTACGATTCGCGCCATGGTGTCGTCGGCGCGCTGAACATTCAGATGACGAACATTCTGATCCCCGGAATTCGCATGGACAACGAGGTGCAGTTCATCGGACTTAATCGCGTCTCATCCCGCGCGTTTTATCCATCCCGCACACTCGACTTCCCGCTCTATCCGTTCGTTCATTTCGACTATAAAAGAATTCCAACCTATGTCTATAATACCGACGGCGACAGGATCGCCTCTTATCTCGACCGCTCATCAACGATCGGGCTGGGCGCCGGCATCCTCTATAAAAATTACTGGAACATCGAAACACGGTTCGACCGGGAATTCGTGAATATTCATCCGGACATCACTTCAGACGAATCGATCAATTTTGTCAACTGGAAAGACCGGCTCTGGGAATTTCACGCCAATTCGGACATCGACCGGTTAGACAACGCCTTCGCACCGCACAAAGGCATGTTACTGCACATCGGCTATGAAGAAAGCATCCAGACACTGAAAGCCCGTTCGCGCTATTCGCGGCTGGAGATTTACGGCGATTGGTATCATACACTCTGGGATAAACATATCATACGGCTGTACGGCTTCTTCGGCGAATCGACCATCGAAGGCATTGCGAACAAATTCCTCTATCAGAACGGACCCGACCGGTTCATCGGCGCCGACTATGATGAGATAGTCGGAACCCGCCTGTCCGTTGTGCGCTTCGATTACGCTTATGAATTCAGGAAGAATGCGTTTCTGAAGGTCATTGTCAACACACTCTACGGTTTTCAAAACGAATACATGTATCCCGGAATTCATCCCGAACCGATGACAGGCTTCGGAATCGCTTTCAAATACGTTACACCGGCCGGACCGATCCAGATGGCGCTCGGGCAAGGCAATAAAAGCATTTACAAATCCGCCGCCAAGCAGGGAATTCTTTACCTCACGGCAGGGTACAATTTCTGATAAGTCTGATTAGGTAGAATAGGTTGATTGGGTTAAATGGGGATAAAGTTGTGAGCCTTGTCCGCCTTGGCGGAAGTTGTGGTTTTGGATTCACGCAATAATAACTCCGGACTTTAGTCCGTCACAGTTGGGCTAAAGCCCAATCTTTTTCTCGAATTTCCCATATCCACGCGCTAAAGCAGGTGGCAATAGTATCTTTATTCTCCACAGTGGGCAAGCCCGGCCCGTTCCGGGAAATTCTAAAACCCAAATTACAAATCCCAAACAATGACCCAAACACAAGCCGCAACTTTATCCCGATTTTATCCCAACCTTATCCCAACTTTATCCCCAATTAACCTAATCCTACCCAATTAACCATTTCCTGAAATTGAACAAGATTCTTCGTCGCTATGGATTTTCGGGCTTCTGATTCTTCATAGATTCCTGTCCGGTCATCGTGTTGCTACACGATTTGCACGGCTCCTCAGAATGACAGCATCGGCGGGCGGGTTCACGACCTTATCCCAACTTTATCCCTACTTTACCACAACCTTATCTCCACCTTATCCCCAATTAACCCATTTAACCGAATCCTACCTATTCTACCCAACCAACCTTTTCGCAAACATATCATCGTTGATTATCTTCTCCGCCCAAAAGAGCCCGATGAGGGTTTTGGCGTCGGTGATCCTGCCGGAATAGACTTCTTCCATCGCCGCGTCGATTGTCATCGGTAGGAGTTCGATCTTCTCGTCCGGATCGGGCCGCGTTTCTCCCGGCAAGAGATCGTCCGCCCAGAACAAATGCAGGAGTTCATCGCTGTACCCGACGCATGTGTGGATCGTGCCGATCTCGACGAAATGATCGGATCGGTAACCGGTCTCTTCGGTTAATTCGCGCCGGATTGTTTCTACTGCGTTCTCGCCGCTGTCCGTTTTTCCCGCAGGCAGTTCGATCATCACGCGCCCGACCGGATAGCGGAATTGCCGGACCAGCAGAATCTTTCTATCGCCGAGATACGGGATGATGACCGCAGCGCCGGGATGTTTGATATATTCGCGCACGGAGATTTTCCCGTTCGGCAGAGTTACAGTATCCCGGTAAACCTTCAGCAGGCGTCCGCCAAAGACTTTCTCGCTGTCAACCTGTGTTTCAATAAACTCTATGTCTGTCACGGTGAATCCTTTCTTGATAAAAAATCTATCATCCGAGCGGCTTTATTCGGTGGAAGCGCATCCTTCATATTCAAGCAGGCCGTCATAACTCTTATTGCCCGGGAAAAGCGCGTAAACACAGACTTTCCGACTGGCGATCGTCACTTCGCCGAAGAACTTTTCGCCGACCTGTTTCAATTGTGTCCATTTGTCGCCATCGACGACGGCAACATTCGAAGCGCCGGGCACGCGGAGTTGAAACATGGCCGTCCGACCAACCCGCTGATATTTTTCCATCGGCGCGATCAGGATGGAACCGCTCTCCAAAAACGATCCGTACATGGTTGGAAAGCCGATCTTTCCGGACAATCCCGAACGGTTATCGACCGCATAAGCGACAACCCCGCGATAAAGTCCCGTTTCGTTCTTTCTTTTAGCGAAGATCTCAAGCATGTATGCTTCGCGTTCCGGGAACAGGCAATGGATCTGAACGCCGCCCGGAATCGCCTGAACGAATATCAGCCTGTCGTCTAATTGCTCATTATCATGGATGATCGATACAGTAAAAATGATATCTTCCGGACAATTAAATTCAATTGTTGTCTCGCCATTCGCTTCGATGGTTACAATAGAATGGCTCACGAACGAAATCCCATACCGGAAGAAATCGCTCCAGACTTTCGGTTTGACGCCGAATTCCGCCTTGGACAGCGGCTTATCGAGCAGTTGCCATTTGGCTTCCTCGGGAAAATGATCGAAGACGAATTCTTCGGGTGAGGTCATAAAATAGTGATCGTTGAACTCCTGAATGAACTCTCGGCCTTCCAGATGTCCGGCGCCCCACGTCGCATCGATCAGTTGCCAGCGGCCGCCAATCCTGACGGCATTCCAGTCGTGATTCGATTCGGTTGGAATTGCCTGCCCGGGAATGTAGCCGGTTCCTTTTGCATAACCGGGAATGACGGCGACTTCGAGTCCGGCAGAAGTTGCCAGCGCTTCGAACAGGTTGCCGTAACCGGCACAGACGCTTTTACGCGATTTCAGCGTTCCTTCGGCGGAAGTGTTTTCGCAATTGCCGGAAAAATAGCCTTCTGTGTCGTACCGGATATTCGCCGTCATCCAACGGAAGATCACGCGGGCTTTTTCAGTATCGGAATGCGCGGGCTGGATCAGATATTTGGAAAGAGTTTGAATGGAATTTGTGACCGACGGGGGTGCGGCAAACGCGTGGCGGTCAATCCTGGAATAATCCGGCTCGGCCGCAAGGTTCGATACGGCGAGTCCGCAGATCATTACAAACACAATGTTTTTATTTTTCTTCATGTCGAGAGAATTTACCGGAAATGACCGACATGTCAAATCATCAACGAAATAGAACTATCCGTGTTTGTCGGTGCAAATCCGCGGCTATTATTTTCTTCCTATGTTGCACTGTCACCGCTAAAGTCAAATCAAACAGTCCGCCGTCATCTCTTTCGGGATTTCCAGGCCAAGCAGTTTCAATGCGGTCGGCGCAATGTCGGCCAACTTGCCGCCGGATTTCAGCGATTTCCCAGCCGCATCACGCGCGACGTAAATCAATTCCACCGGAAACAGCGTGTGGCTTGTCTTGACCATGCCGGTTTCGTAATCGATCATCTGTTCGGAGTTACCGTGGTCGGCGGTAATCAGGATTTGGGCGTCTAATTCCAGCAGACGATTGACGATTTTCCCGACGTTCTCATCGACAATTTCGACGGCTTTTCTGGCCGCCTCGAAGACGCCGGTATGCCCGACCATGTCGCCATTGGCGTAATTGACGACAATCAGCGAATAAGGATTGTTTTCAAGACGTTTCAGCAGTTCGATGGTGACGTTAGCGGCGTCCATTTCCGGATGACTGGCGAAAGTGGCCGGGTCAAAGCGTCCTTTGATTTCGACCTGGTCTTCCTGCGGGAATGGCGTAGTGGACTTGCCGTTGAAAAAACTGGTCACGTGGCGAAATTTCTGGGTTTCGGCGATGCGCAACTGGCGCAAGCCGGTATTGGCAACGACTTCGCCGAGCAGTTTATTCATGCCGCCGCCGGCGCTCATCGAACCGAGCATATATTCCGTGAACTCGTCGTAATACTGCGTGAAGCCGACATAAGTAATGGTCGGCTTGGCTTTCAGATTGCCGGGATAGGCCGGGTCGACGAAGGCTTTGGTCAGTTGAATAGCGCGGTCCTGGCGGTAATTGGTGTGCAGGACGACGTCGCCGTCTTGCATTCCGGTGTAGCCGCCGATGACATACGGCGGAATGTATTCGTCGAACATTTCGACATTGTCGGGGGTCTTGTCGTTGGCGTAGGATTCACTGACAGCGGCTTCGGCAGTCGCGGCATGCCGCCCGTCGGCCATGACGATGCAATGATAGGCGATGTCGGTCAGGTTCCAGTTCTTCGAGCGGTCCATGCCGTAATAGCGTCCCATAACCGTGCCGATTTTCGCATTGCCGACTTCCGCCAGAACGCGGTTGAGTTTGGCGATATATTCCAATGTACTGCGCGGCGGCGTGTCGCGTCCGTCAAGGAAAGGATGGACGACAATGCGGCCTTTGGGGAATTCCTGCCGCGCCCAGCGCATCATCTTGAAGAGATGTTCCTGATGGGCATGAACGCCTTCATCCTGTAAAAGCCCGAAGAGATGAAAGGTCGAGTTGTTGGACTTCCAATTGGACACCAGATTTTTCCATTTAGGGGACTCAAACAGCGAGCCGTCCGAAAGTCCATCGTCGATGCGTTTCAGTTCCTGGATGACGATTCGTCCGGCGCCCATATTCAGGTGGCCGACTTCACTGCTGCCCTGATAACCTTCGGGAAGTCCAACCGGCTCGCCACTGCATTTCAACAGAGTCCAGGGATATTTTTCTTTATATGAATCGATGTTCGGCGTTTGGGCCGCCAGCACGGCATTGCCCCGGGGATTTTCGTTGTAGCCCCATCCGTCACGAATGATGATTGCTACCGGTCGCATATTTTACCTCTGTTATTTAACCACGAAGGCACCAAGGCACTAAGTGATATTTTTGTTAATGATTTACTCAAAGTAAGATTTTATCCATTTCGGTGATGATATTCTGTTCGGCTTTAACCAAATCCAGGCAGTGCAGTTTTTCAAGATATTCCTTTTTAATTTCGTCGTTCACAGTTTCACTGCCCATGATAATTTCAAGTCCTTTGTTAGAGACGAGCCGGGCGACTTCGGCTACAAAAATGCGGAGCGTGGATTGCAATTTGCCGGCATCCGGCGCGGAATTGTGCAAATGCCCGACGGTTTTCCTGGCCAGCGTCGCGGCGACTTCCGTTTCCGTAATAATGTCGGACAGCAGGAACTGGATATGCTGCTGGCGGGTGAGTTTGTTGTTGTGCGCGAAGAAGATCAGGTCGTTGAGCATTTCTAGCGCCTGCGCAATGATTTTGGCTGATTCGAGGCCCGGTTGAGATGACAGTGTGCGCATTTCATTCGCCAGGCCGCGATAGAATTCGCCTTTGGATTTGATAGTCGTCCGCCATCGGTATAGGTAAATGATGTTCTGCTGGATTTCGCTGGTGCCTTCGTAAATGGTCGTGATGCGCACGTCGCGCTTGATCTTTTCGACTTCGTAATCGTGCATGTAACCGTAGCCGCCGAGCGCCTGGATAGCGGCCTCCGCGGCGGTGTTGCCGGCTTCCGTGGCGAAATATTTCGCGATCGAGCCTTCGACCAGAATGTCGGTGTCGCCGGAATCGATGCGCCGCGCGATTTCCTCGATATAGGCCTGCGCGGCGCTCAACCGCACAATATTCGGCACGAGCAATTTGTGAGTGTAGCCCTGTTTTTCGATCAGCGGTGTGCCGAACTGAATGCGCTCTCTGGCGAATTTCACGGCCTTTTCCATAGCTGCCAAACCGGCGCCGAGCCCGAAGGCCGCCACCATCAGGCGCGTGTATGAAAATACGTCATTGGCTTGCTTCAAACCAACTCCGGGAATTCCGCCGACGATATTTTCGGCTGGCACGAGCACATTTTCCAAGATTAACGGCGATGTATTCGCAGCGCGGATGCCGTGTTTGTGTTCCGGCTTACCGCGTTTCAGACCTTCCGAATTACCGTCGATGATAAAGAAGGTTGCGCCTTCCGGCGTTTTGGCCAGCAGCGTGAGAAAATCGGCATAGCCGCCGTTGGAGATAAATTGCTTACTGCCGTTCAGACGCCAGGCGACGATTTTCCCGGAGTCGTCAGTCACCGGTTCGGCTTTGGTCTTGATGGCTTCCAGGTTACTGCCGGCATCGGCTTCGGTCACGGCATAGGCTACAAGGGCTGATTCATTAATGATTTTACCGAGCCATTTCCGTTTCTGTTCGTCGGTGCCGAAGAGCAGGATTGGTTCGGCGCCCAGGTGAATCGCCAGGAAGGCGGTTGACACGCCCAGACAAATCTTGGCCAGTTCGACGGAAACATGATAAGTGTCCACCGCACCGCCGCCCAGCCCACCGAATTCCTCCGGGACGAAGATCATCTGGAGGCCGACGCGCTCGCTCAGCAATTCCCGGATAATTTCCAGCGGGAATTCGCCTGTATCGTCGAGTTCGAGAATTTTATCGCGGGTCAGTATTTCTTTTTTCAGCGACCTGATCGTTTCCAAAATCATTTCGCGCGTTTCCACATCCAATCCACCTGGCTCAGTCATTTTCCCTCCAGTTTTCAAAACAATAGAACCGTCGTTAATATAACCTTCACGTTGTCTATCGGGAAAGGAAAAATCCCGGTTATTGCTGGCTCGATTTTTGTAAATTTCCAGCGGTCACGATATTTGAACTTTAAAATAAGCAGGACTTTTCCATGAATAAAATTCTCATCACCGGTGCATTGGGACAGATCGGCACTGAACTCGCCTCGGCACTCTGCGAACGATATGGCCAAAAGAACGTCATCGTTTCAGATGTCCGTCCTAAAAAAGAAACCGATGAAATCGTCGATTGCCTGTTCATCCCACTCGACGTGACGAATCCCAAAGACGTCGCTGAAATCGTCCGAAAGCATAACGTCGGCACTATTTACCATCTCGCCGCACTCCTTTCCGCGGTCGCCGAAGCCAAGCCGCAAATCGCCTGGAATGTCAACATGAACGGGTTGTATTGCATCCTCGAAGTCGCCCGCGAATTTCACTGCTCGGTTTTCACGCCCAGCAGTATCGGCGCTTTTGGAATTTCGACACCACACGACCGAACGCCGCAGGACACGATCCAACGCCCGAGCACGATGTACGGCGTTACAAAAGTCGCCGGTGAATTGCTCTGCGATTACTATTTCAAACGTTTCGGCGTGGATACGCGGGGCGCCCGCTATCCGGGGCTCATCTCCTATAAAACGCTTCCCGGCGGCGGAACGACTGACTACGCCGTCGAGATTTTCTATGAAGCGATCCGCTCCCGAAAATACACCTGTTTCCTCAAGGAAGGTACGTATCTCGACATGATGTACATGCCGGATGCGATCGACGCCGCAATTCGGTTGATGGAAGCGAATCCCGACCAATTGAAACACCGGAACGCCTTCAATGTCACTTCGATGAGCATCGCGCCCGAAATTATTTCCGCCGAGATAAGAAAACACATTCCCGAATTTGAGATGAATTACCGGATCGATCCGATCCGTCAGGCCATCGCCGATTCATGGCCGAATTCGTTGGACGATTCTGCCGCCCGCGAAGAATGGGGTTGGAAGCCGACTTTCAAACTGCCGGAAATGGCCGCCGACATGCTGGAAAAACTCTCGAAAAAACTAAACGTGAACAACCAATAAATCATGAATAAACGGAGCATAAAATGCCATTGAATCAACTATCATCGGTTTTAAACGACAACCTGAAAAATTTGAAAGAAAGTGGCCGCGCGAAAGGCGCAGAAAAAGTCATTGTCCGCATCAAACGCGCCGAAGGTGAAAACGGCCCGCGCTACTTTTTAGAGGGTTTCGGCGACAAACCATATATCAAGATGAACTCGAATTCCTACCTCGGACTTTCACTCCGCGACGACATGATCGCCGCCGAAGAAAATGGCGCGAAAGAATTCGGCGTCGGTCCCGGCGCAGTTCGCTTCATCAGCGGAACCCATCGGGCGCATATCGATCTGGAAAAAAAACTCGCCGCTTTTCACGGACGCGAAGCCGCGATGATCTTTAGTTCCGCTTACGTGACCAGCATGGGCGTCATCGTCCCGCTGACGACACCGGAAACCGTTCTGATCAGCGACGAACTCAATCACAACTGCATCATAAACGCAACAAGACTTTCGCGTCCCGCCGAGAAAAGTATTTATAAACACAACAACATGATCGACCTTGAAGCCAAGATTCGCGAAAACATTGGCAAAGGCAAACGCGCGCTCGTCATCACCGACGGGATTTTCAGCATGCGCGGCGATAACGCGCCGTTAGACAAACTCGTGGAAATTTGTAAAAAGCATGATTCGTCTTTCCCGGAAGGCGTCATCAGCATCGTCGATGATTCTCATGGCGTCGGCGCATTCGGAAAAACCGGGCGCGGCACCGAAGAATTCGTCGGCGCGAAGGTTGATGTTCTGATCGGCACGCTCGGAAAGGCGTTTGGTGTCAACGGCGGCTATGTCGTTTCATCCGCATCGGTCATCAATTATCTGCGCGAGACTGCGCCGATGTACATTTATTCGAATCCAATCACTGTTTCAGAGGCGCGCGCGGCACACAAAGCCCTCGAAATCCTCGAAAGTCCCGAAGGCGGAAAACTTCTCGCTCATCTTACTGAAATGACCGCGAAATTCCGGAACGGATTAAGAACGCTCGGTTATGAAACGCTCGACGGCGCGCATCCGGTCGTCCCGCTTTTGGTCAGAGATACGCAAAAGACTGCCGATCTTGTCAGTTACCTGACGGAAAACGGTGTTCTTGCCACCGGCTTGAATTATCCGGTCATCCCGAAAGGTGATGAAGAGATACGCTTTCAGGTCTGCGCCGATCACACGGCAACCGACATCGATTACGTACTGAAAGTCATAGAGAATTATCGCCGGTAAAGCACGAGTTCCGAGTTCAAGGTTCCGGGTTTCACGAAGCGTGATCTTCGATTCGCGTTAGGAAATTGTTCGCCTCCGGTATATCAAGAATTAGATTCTAATTATCTCTGTGATTTCCGTTTTCTTTGTAGTGTATTTCTTTAGTTTTTCCGTTTTTCCCGCTTGGCAAAATACTGGCTTGCGAGAAAAAGCGTTCGCTTTTCGTCTTCACTCAGGTTGTCGTATCCACGTTCGTTGATCTGATCGAGAATCCTATCCACTTCCTCCCGTAATGTTTCATCCGTGTCATAATGAAATTCCGGCTTTTCCGTTTTGGTATGTTTTTGCTTTTCACTAAACCATTTTTTGAACGGATTCCGGATGCGGATACGCGGCAAATTTCTTCTCATTCGCCAGAGAATTTCCGACCGTTTTAAATAAACGAAACCGATGACAAGTCCCCCGAGATGCGTCAAATGGCTGATCCCGGTTCCCGCTCCAAATGTCGAGAAAAAGGTGATAGCGCCCATGATGAGAACAAAGTATTTGGCTTTGATCGGGATCAGGAAATAGAAGTAGATTTTCCTTTCCGGAAAAAGCAACGCGAATGCCGCCAATATACCGTAAATCGCTCCGCTCGCGCCAACGACCGGAATGGATGAATGGAGGCTAAATAATAACGTAATGATACCGCTTCCGACGCCGGTCAGGAAATAGAACCGGTAAAACTGTTTCTTGCCCCAGTAATTTTCAATTTCCATCCCGAACATCCACAGAATGAACATATTCCAGAAAACATGGCTGAAGTTTGCATGAACGAACATGTAGGTGAACAACTGCCAGATGTAACCTTTTTGCCAGACGTCGGTGGGAACGAGCCCAAAATATCGCACGAAGAAATCGTCCGCACGGAAAAGAACCATCGACAAATAGACGATGAGATTAATGATGATGATCTCTCGAATGGCGCCGCGGAAAAGTCGCGGTCGCACAAAATTCAGATTGGGTCGGGATTGAAATCGGTATTGAAATGGTGTCATATTAATCTCGGCTTGTAATTTTTTATCATTTGTTTCCGACCATGTCGAGGCTCTTCAGGCGCAACGGATAATCGAGATGAAACGAGAGATAGGATATAAGAATGTTCGTCAGCCCGTCAGCACATTTTTCATCCGGCAACGGCGGCAATTGATTACCCAAACCGCCAAACACAATCGCCTTTAAAAATCTCATCGCTTCCGGTTCAATCGACATAACATTGTTGGAAAAGTTCCGGCACCCCGAACAAATCAGGCTTCCGGAACTCACATCGTATCCGGTTTGGGTCAGCGGTTTTCCGCACATGGAACATTCGTCAAGATTCATTTTGTAACCAAGCGAATCGGTCAGATTGAACAGAAATGTGAAAAATGCCTCACGTGAGAGCGACGGATTTTCGTCGATGAACCGAAGCGAATTCACGGTCAGTTGAAAGATCGCGTCATCTTTGTGCTGGTCGCGAATCGATTTGTCAATACATTCAACGATCGCCGACGCATAGGCGAGCTGTTCGATTCCCCGATCGTTCCTGAAAAAGAATTCGATGGATTCGATCTTGCTGAGAAGTTGAATCTCCCGTGTTGGTTTGGTGTAATAAATGACATCGACGTAATTCAACGGTTCGAGATAGCCGCGGAACGGACTTTTCAGCCGCCGGCCGCCTTTGGCGATCACCGCGACTTTTCCTTGCTCTTTCGTAAAGAGGCGCACGATGACACTCGTCTCCTGAAAGGGAATCGTCCTAAGTATCAATGCCGGTGTGTGAACGAGATTCATAACAGGGAAAGATTAACGAGAAAAGATGAAAGATGAAAGAGAGTTTTATAGAAGAAGATTAACCGAGGAGAACGCAGAGAACACACAAAAATGTTGTAATGCACTAACCTCTATTTTCCGACAGGAAAAAATCCGGGCTCTCTGAATTCTCAACCGCTGCGTTTTCGGTGTGCTGCGCGGTTTGGTTTCTTAGTATGCCCGCGCAAAAATGGCGATCGTGTCCGACGGTTTTCCGGTAAAAAAACAGACGCCTTTTTCGGTCTGATTCAACGGAATACAACGAATCGTCGCCTTCGTGTCTTCCTTGATTTTCGCTTCATCCGCGGCGCTTCCTGCCCAGAATGCTTTGACAAATCCGCCATCGTCGACGATCTTCTTGAACTCTTCATAATTCGCGACGGGGAAAGTATTTTGATTCCTGAATTCAAGCGCGCGATTGAACAAATCCTTCTGGATCGTTTCCAAAAGGGTCACAATTACGTCTCCGGCATTGTCCATCGGAATGAATTGTTTGTCTTTAATGTCACGCCGGACGACGACGATCTGATTTTTTTGAACGTCTTTCGGGCCAATTTCTACTCTGACCGGCACACCTTTCATTTCCCATTGATTGAATTTCCAGCCTGGCGTTGCCTGCTCATTGTCGTCGATATAATAGCGGATGTTCTTTGCTTTGAATTCGGCGCCGAGCGATTCCAATTTCCCTTTAACAAGCGACTTTTCTTCATCGCTTCTCCAGATCGGAATGACGACAACCTGATGTGGCGCGATCTTCGGGGGAAGGATCAAACCTTTGTCATCGCCGTGACACATGATGACGCCGCCGATAAGCCGCGTGCTGACACCCCAACTCGACGCCCAGACATATTCCAGTTTGTTCTCTTTGTTCAAAAACGTCACGTCGAACGCTTTCGCGAAATTCTGCCCGAGAAAATGCGAAGTTCCGGACTGGAGCGCTTTTTTATCGCCCATCATCGCTTCGATGGCATATGTGCGAACCGCGCCGGCGAATTTCTCCGAATCGGATTTTCTGCCGACATAAACCGGCATGGCAAGATAATCTTCCGCAAGAATGCGATAAACTTCCAGCATTTTCATCGCTTCGGCTTCCGCTTCTTCGGCGGTTGCGTGAGCCGTATGACCTTCCTGCCAGAGAAATTCCGTCGTGCGCAGAAAAAGCCGCGTGCGCATTTCCCACCGAACGATGTTCGCCCACTGATTGATCAACAACGGCAGGTCACGGTAGGATTTGATCCATTTTTTATACATCGACCAGATGATCGTTTCCGAGGTCGGGCGAATGTACAGAGGCTCTTCAAGTTGCTTGCCGCCGCCAATCGTCACGATGGCGCATTCGGGCGCAAATCCCTCGACGTGCTCCGCCTCTTTCTTCATAAAACTTTCCGGGATGAACAACGGAAAATACGCGTTCACGTGTCCGGTTTCTTTAAACATCCGGTCGCAAATATCGCGGATGCTTTCCCAGATTGCATATCCGTACGGACGAATGACCATTGTGCCTTTGACCGGACCGTAATCCGCTAATTCGGCCATCTGGACGACATCCGTGTACCATTTTGAATAATCTTCGCTTCGTTTCGTTACACTTTCAGCCACAATTTTTCCTTACTTTTAACTCCATAAAAACCGCGTAAAATTAACGAAATTTTTCTGATTGTCATTGCTATTCCTATTTCCGTAGATTTATCGGCGATATGAATGCATCACACACTTTATCACTGTTTTTTAACTTTCCTGCCACACAACCATCCGGAAAGGTAATGAAAAATGAATCGAATTTTAACAATAGTTGTCATTTTAGGACTTTTCATCATGAATCGCTGTGAATCGAATTTTGCCGACAAGATGTTCGTCAACGCCACAATCATCGACTCAGACGGCCGTCATTTATCCGGCGATGCCGTCGCCGTTACAAAATGGAAAATCGTTAAAGTCGGCAATCAAGCCGATCTCGCTTCGCTTTGCGATAACAAGACCGAGATTATCGACCTGAAAGGCGCTTTTCTTTATCCCGGTTTTTCCGATGCACATCTGCACGTCGAGGGTGTCGGAAAAAACCTGCTGAACCTGAATCTCGTCGGCACGACTTCTATTCGCGATATTCAACAACAACTGAAGGATTATTCGGTGAAAAATCCGGACTTACACTGGATTCAGGGTAGCGGCTGGGATCAAAACGATTGGAGCTCGATGGCTTTTCCAAATCATTCGGATTTGGACGCATCTGCTGACGAACGTCCCGTCGCGCTGGAACGCATCGACGGTCATGCTCTATGGGTCAACGCGAAAGCGCTGGCGCTCGCCGGAATCACGAAAGAAACACCCGATCCCGAAGGCGGAAAAATCCTGAAAGACAATTTGGGAAATCCGACCGGCATTTTGATCGACAATGCCATGAATCTTGTCTGGAAGCAAATCCCGCCGGACTCACCCGAACAGCGGACGAAATATCTTCTCACCGCGCTCGAACATTTTGCGTCGCTCGGTTTGACGGAAGTTCACGATGCGGGCGCCGATGAGACGACACTCTCGATTTATAAAAAACTGGAACGAGCCGGGCGTCTTCCCATTCGCGTTTACGCTATGGCATACGGCGGCGACATCATCAATTTTATGAAAAAGCACGAACCGGTCGCTACCGATAACAACCCGTTTCTCACGATTCGGGCGATCAAACTCTTTGCCGACGGCGCACTCGGATCGCGCGGCGCTTATCTGTTCGAACCGTATTCAGACGATCCGGAGAATGTCGGATTGCTGACGATTTCCGAAAACGATCTGAATGAAATTGCCGAAACTGCCAAAGCGACCGGCTATCAGGTTGCGACACACGCCATCGGCGATTCCGCGAACCGGCTGATTTTGGACACTTACGAAAAAATCCTCGGCGAGAACACCGCCAAATATCGCTGGCGCATCGAACACGCGCAGGTTCTCGCGCCGTCTGACATTCCGCGATTCGGAAAACTCGGCATCATCGCTTCGATGCAGCCGACACATGCGACATCCGACATGCCGTGGGCGACTGCGCGTCTGGGCACAAAACGCGTTAAAGGCGCATATGCGCCTAAATCGGTGTGGGGTGGCGGAGCGATTGTTCCCGGCGGTTCGGACTCGCCCGTCGAATCGGCGAATCCGCTTCTCGGTTTTTACGCCGCTATCACGCGGCAGAACATCAATGGAAAACCGATCGGCGGCTGGAGGCCCGAGCAAATCCTCGATCGCACGGACGCGTTGAAAATGTTCACCGAACTTCCCGCTTATGCCGCATTTCAGGAAAAGATCAAAGGCAGACTCGAACCGGGATTCGCCGCAGATTTTACAATTCTGGATAAAAACCTCATGACCATTCCACCAAAAGAAATCCTGCAAACAACCGTCGTCATGACAGTCGTCGGCGGGGAAGTGAAGTATCAGACTAAATGACGTTCAAGTTCCGTCGGGTTCTCAAACCTGAGGGCATGAAACTGGTTTGGGTGAAAAACCTGACGGTATGAAACTGGTTTAGATGAATGTGTGTCAGGTCTGAGGACCTGACACAATAAATAAAAAGTCCATGACACAAGCCTGAAACTCTATTACGTAAAGAAAAAAGTCTTTAGCACAAACCCATCAGCACACGAGAAACGATCAAAACCGATTTTCAACATATCGCGGGAACTGGTTTGGAAAAAAATCGTGTTAATTCGTGGTTCAGGGTGTCAATCTCGGTTATAAACGCCACGAACATCCTGAAATACTTGCTAATTTTCGGAATTCGTCTTATAATCTCCCATTGTGTTTTTAAAATCGAGAGGATTGATATGAAAGCAAGGCTCCTTGCAATAGTCGTTTTTCTTATCTCAACACTTTTCGGACAGACAAACATCGCCGTCATGGATTTTGAGGGAAAGAATGTGTCGAAAGACGATGCCAGTGCGCTGACCGATCGTCTGCGAGCAACGCTCTTTATGACGGGAAAATTCGTCATTCTTGAACGCGAGAAAATGGATGCAATCCTCAAAGAGCAAGGCTTTCAACAATCCGGCTGTACATCGGACGCCTGCGCTGTAGAAGTCGGACAACTGCTGGCGGTCGAACAAATGGTCGTTGGAAGCATCAGCAAAGTAGGACAGACTTATTCGGTGACCGCCCGGTTGGTCGGCGTTGAAAAAGGGAATCTCATAGGCGTCGGCACATGCGACCTCAAGGGCGACATCGGCGACGTGATGACTTGCCTGAGCGATGTTGCCAATCAATTAGCGGAAAATCAGCCGGTCCCGCGAAGTGCACCAAATGAGACGCAAATGAATGAATCAACAAGTACTAGTGAACTTAAAAAAGAAGCAATCCAAACAGGAACCGTGACGGATATAGACGGCAATGTTTATCGAACAGTTAAGATTGGTAATCAGTTGTGGATGGCAGAAAACCTGAAAGTGACCCATTACCGGAATGGCGATGCGATACTTAATGTTATGGGCAAAACCGCATGGAGTAATCGAACTATTGGTGCTTATTGCAATTATGACAATAATGCAACAAATGCTTACACTTATGGACGTTTATACAACTGGTATGCGGTAAATGACAGTCGCAATATTGTACCCAACGGCTGGCACGTACCAACTGATTCAGAGTGGCAAACCCTGAGTGATTATCTGGGTGGCGATTTTGTTGCCGGCGGTAAACTGAAAGAAACCGGAACGACACACTGGAACAGCCCCAACACGGACGCTACGAACGAAAGTGGATTTTCCTCGTTGCCCGGCGGCTACCGTGACGGCAATGGGGCATACCACAACATTGGTCGCGAAGGTTGCTGGTGGTCGTCTACTGAGGAGCGCGATAGGAACTCCGCATGGTACCGAAGTCTGAGTTTCAGTGGTTCAATCCTAGGCGGTGACGCCGTCGACAGTAGGCAGGATGGTTTCTCCATTCGTTGTGTGCAGGATTGATATATGCCAGCATATAAAAAGAAAAGCAATATAAGTTTAGATGGTTACAAGGGAGAAACTTGTTTGTCTATATACAAGGTCGGAAATAAAGAGAATATGCAGGATTAACATACGTTGTGCTGCTTTTATAAAATATGAACGAAATAATCTTCGTAAACAACAAGGGAACACGCTTTATAGATAGGCTACTTTTACACTTGAAAAGTAGCACCAAATTGAAAATTTCAGTTTCTTATATTCGCAATTCAGGAGTAAATCCGTTAATTGATGAGTTTGAGAGATTTATTGGACGAAATGGAAAACTAAGCATAATAACTTCCGTCCAAATGGGCATTACAGAAAAAGATGCAATACGGTCATTATTGGTAATAGGCGCAGAAGTTTGTGTTGTGCAGGAAACTGATAAAAGAGTTTTTCACACAAAAGGATTTATCTTCAAGCAAAGTGACTCATTAGTCGTAATAATTGGTTCAGCTAACTTAACACATAGTGGGTTAATTTCAGGAATAGAATGGGGTGTTGAAGTCATTGGAAATGCAAGTTTTACTGAAATTGTTGAACGAGAATTTGATGAATTATGGCAATCTCAACTTCGGGTAACTTTAGAAAACCTTGACAAAATTTTCAGCGAGCCAACGGATAGAATCCTTAAGCCCATTATTGACGATGAAGATGGGGTTGTTGACAATCAATCTGTATCACTCAATGAAATACTTGAGAACTATACAACATATTCTGTTCACAAGAGACCAGATATGTTAGGGGCGTGGAATTTCAATCTAACAGTAAGTAAGGTTGAACAACTACTCCGGTCAGGGAATCCATTTTATGTAATATTCTTCTGCGATTTTGAAGCAACCAGTGAAAAAGTATTTGCAATACCTTCGGATTTTCTGAGAACTAATATTCTTCCTTATGCACACAAAACGAATGGTACAAGGTATTTGATAAACTTATGCAAATATGATTTACACTTTAACTGGCAAAGGTCAATAAAAATGGATGGCAAGCCATTTCTTGTAAAAGATGGCTCTTAATCAAATCGAAGCCAATTACGAAGGAATCTTATGTGTTTTCTCTTTGCAAATATATTCATCTCAATCCGGTTAAAAGTGAGATTGTGGCGAAGCCGGAAGATTGGCAATATTCCAATTACAGGGACATTATTGCCGGGAAAATTTCTCAGGAAGTTTCATTATTCTATGGAACCTTCTTTAAAAATCCGGAAGACTATCGGTTATTTGTAAATGATATCGATGATGATTATCAGAAAGACTTGAAGGATTTTTTGTTTTTTGAGGATGAATAATCGTTATCGACGAAACCCAAACCAGTTTTCGCGGAGCCAAACTGGTTACGGATTTCGTGTTTTGAGGACAGAATAAAGGTTGCACTTTTTACTTTGGACTTTTACACTTTTCTTTTTGCTTCTTTTTCTTTTGCTAAAAGAAAAAGAAGTTGAGATTTCTCTGGAGTGTTCCAACCGCGTTGGAACTCGTCGTCGGAAACGACGTTTTTCTGCGACTTTAGGTCGCATGCATCAACGCGGTTGATGCGCTCCATAACCGATCCTCCTTTAGTATCTGACAAGTTGAAAATAAGACCGGTTTAGTCTTTCGCCGGCGCTCAAGCCGGAAATTAGTTTGTAAATAAAAATTGGTGTTTATTCGTGTTAATTCGTGGTTCAGGCTGTCAATTTCCGCGTCCGCGGCGGTCATTCAAATGCCACGAACATCTTATCGAAATTGATGACGACGATCTTGAATTGCCTGATGGCATCCTGCCCGAGATTCCCGAAGAAATATTTGCTGTGTTCTGTTTGAACGTCTTTCAGCAGGCTGACTTCCGGCAAAACCACATCTCTTCCAGCGATGCGCATTTGCACGTTCGTAAGTTTGTAGGCGCGGTTTTTCTCCATCCCGCCGGCAGAACCGGATATGATGCTTCCCAACTCATAAGTCGAATCGATCTCAGCGGCGTATTTTTCATAATACTTCGGATAAAGAGAGGTTGATTGTGCGCCGGTATCGAATGTGAAAACCAGCGATTCGTTCCGGTAGCCGACATTGATCAGCGGCATCAATCCTTCCATGGCGAAATTTTTCTCCTCCGAGTTCGTCGGGATCGCCGGAATAGTCAACGTATTTTCGGCATAATTCAGGCGAATTTCCTTCAACTGATTGATCACCGGGAAGCCGATGATCCCGTTGACCTTGTAAAATCCCAGAAATCGCAGTTCTTTGTCCGGCATGACGATGAACACGACGTTTTTTACGACGATGTCTCCCAGCCGGATTTCATCGGCGACGCCGATTTTGGATTTGACCAAATTCCCGGTCGCCCCCTGAACGTCGAATTCGGTCGGAAACACTTTGACACCGAGTTTCCTAGCCGTTTTTGTACTGACAACCGAGAGATTCGCGCCGGTATCGAAGACAAACTTCATGCTCTTTTTTCCAAACCGGACGGGAATTCGCAGAAGCCCGACGATATCTTTCTTCATCGGCAATGTTGTCTCGCAGGAAATATCCGCTGTTGTTGGCGGATTGCTTGCCAACGCGCGCCATGCTTTTCCGTCGTTCCCGATGTCTGTTCGTGTGGCGCTGTCTAAAAATGCGAGATAGCGGTTCAATAGCGTATCCGTGACAACCGTTGCAGACTTATAATCATTCATGCGAATATCGTTGTTGAGTTTCGTTTTCAGAAGTTCGGCAACGAGCGTATCCGAAAGTGGAAATTCGAGGCAGTGGCGGATTTTCTCGTTAGAAATATTCGGACGATTGAACACGTTGTCGAGAATTGCTCCAAAATACAGACTTTTTTCGACCGGCAACATTTCGGCATAAACCACCAAACTATCTTTCGCCTTGAAATATTCTTTCCGATCGATCAGCGATTGAATATTCGCGTCCGGTGTCTGCGCGAAAACGGTTATTACTAAAATCGGGAACAGGAGCGCAAATCGTTTCGGATAGTTCGGTTGGTTGGTTTTCACGAATAATTCCCTCTCTTTATTTTATCACTTTAGTGGAAAATGGCAACGCCAGCCTCGGCGACTTTCGTTAGACACCCATTTCGGATTTTCCTTCCGGCAAATTGGCTTTGTAAATTCGCATCGCCCGGAAAAGACACATCCATCACTGCGATTTTCTGCCGGTAATATCTCTTCCGGAATCGGGCGCGGTCCGTTCGTTTCGCGGAATGATTTTTCCACGTCTATCAAGGCTTTTGTGTACGGATGTTTCGGATGCTCCGCGATTTCGGCGGCGATCCCGGACTCCATCACGTTTCCGGCATATATAACCAGCAGTTCATCGGCGTGCGTTAACGCAGAGCGCAGTTCGTGCGTCACCCAAAGAATTGACATTCCGAACTCTTTCCGCAGTCGCTGAAATAATTCCATCAGTTCAAATCGGTTGACAGCGTCGAGCGCGGTCGATGGTTCATCGGCTATCAGAATCGACGGTTCTCCGGCAATCGCTAAGACGGTAGCGACTTTCTGAAGCATGCCGCCGGAAAGTTCGTACGGATACGAGCGGGTGATTCGATTCGGCTCTTTGAATCCGACGAATTCCAAAAGTTCGGCGAGTTTTCGTTTAGCCGAATGCCGATCGGCGCGGATGGTTTTGGGAAGTGCGTCGAAAATCTGGCCGCCGCAGGTCATCACCGGATTCATTGACGCCGCCGGCTCCTGAAAAATCATGCCGATCCGTCTGCCGCGGATCGTGTCCATTTCGGAATCCGAACAGGAAATCAGATCGATTGGCGTCTGCAAGCCAGAAAGAACGGCCGAACCGGAAAGTCGCGCATTCGCCGGAGTCAATTTGAGCAAAGATTTGCAGAGCAGACTTTTCCCACCGCCGGATTCGCCGACGATTGCCAGTAGGGAAGAAGCGCCAAGACAAAAACTGACCTCCTCAAAGATCGCTTTATCGACGCCTTTGGTTTGAATGAAAAGCGACAAACTACGAACATCGAGTATCAAGCGATCCATCGTCAAAACCGGCTTCTTTCCAGTAAAAGTTGCGTATATGATTCCTTCGGCGAGTTGAAGATCTCATTTTTATCGCCGATTTCGATCAATCGTCCGTCCTTTAAAATTCCGACGCGGTCGGCGATCACGCGGACGGTTTCCAGATCGTGTGAAATGTAAAAAAATGTCAGAGATAATTTCTTTTTCAGTTCTAACAATAATTTGAGCAGATGCGCCTGAAGCGACAAATCCTGCGAAGAGATCGCCTCGTCGAGAACCAGCATTTCCGATCCGGTTGCCAGCGCGCGGGCGATGCAAACGCGTTGTTTCTGTCCGCCACTCAACTGATGCGGAAAACGGGGCAGGACATCTTCGTTCAGTTGGACGTTGGATAGACAATCACGGAGCCGGAGGCTTTTTTCTTCTGACGAAAGCGTTGGATCAAGTGCGTCAGAAAGCGTTGATCGAATTTTCAGTCGCGGATTCAGTGATTCGTCGGCATTTTGAAAAACCGGCTGGACTTTTCGATGATAGGCTCTGAGTTCGCCGAGTTTATATTTCCAAATATCTTCACCAGAGTACAGAATTTTTCCGGAATCCGGCGAGACAAAATGCAGGATCGACATGGCAATCGTACTTTTTCCGCTTCCGGTTTCGCCGACAAGCGCCAGCGTCTCGCCACGATGGATAAAAAACGAAACGTCATTGACAGCGTTGACAGTTTTTTCTCTACGGCGGAATAGGTTTCGTTGTCCATAACGAACCAAAAGTTCTTTGACTTCTATGAGCTTTTCGCGGTCGGTGTTTGATTTCATTTTACGATTCCCGCTCGCCGGTTTTCGGATCCAGGACATTTCTCAATCCGTCGCCAACCAAATTGAAACCAATGACTGTCACGACGATCGCGAGGCCGGAAAATAATGTAATCCACCAAGCGCCAGCCAAATCCTGAAATCCCTGATTCAGGATCGTTCCCCAGCTGGCTTCCGGCGGCTGAACGCCCAAACCGATGAAACTCAACCCGGATTCGATGACGATCACGCTGCCGATCATGAGCGTCGCCGACACGATAATCGGGCCGAGAATATTCGGAAAAATGTATCGGAAAAGCACGCGCCGCCGATTCAATCCAAGAGCGACGGCGGATTTGACATACAAACGCTCTCTGACCGATAAAACTTCCGCGCGAACGACCCGCGCTACTTCCATCCACGAAAACAACGAAAGAACCGCGAGCATCAGCCCAAACGACGGCCGGGTGAAGCCGATCACCGTCAGTAAAATGAACAATCGCGGAAAACCCAACATGACATCGACAAACCGCATCAGCGCGGCATCTATCCATCCTCTGAAATAACCGGAAATCATTCCGATAACCGTTCCGATGGCAACTGCGAAAAATGTTACAATGATGCCGATTGTCAGCGAAGATCTTCCACCGTACAAAATCCGGCTGAAAAGATCGCGCCCGAAGAAATCCGTCCCGAACGGATGAGAAAACGATGGCGGCTGTGAAATTTCTTCCAGACTCTGAGTGTACGGATCTTGCGGCACGATCCACGGCAAGCAGACGCACAGAATGAGGATTGTCAATACTAGAACAATTCCACACCGAAAAGTCTTTTCACGCCACATTCGTTTCAAGACGATTTCCCTTTCAGTCGAATTCTCGGATCGGCAATCATATAAAGAATATCTGCCAGCAGGTTTCCCAGAACGACAGACAAAAACGCCAGCGAACCGGCGGCGATGATGACCGGATAGTCACGAGCGAGTGCCGCATTAAACATCAGGCGCCCCATTCCGGGCAGTGAAAAGACAACTTCGATGATCAGCGCACCGCTAAACAGCATCGGAAGAGAAAGTCCGATCGTACTAATCAACGGCAACAGTGAGTTCCTTAAAGAATATTTAAAAAATATTTTCCCGCTCGACACGCCACGCGCCCGCGCCGCCAAAATATAGTTTGAGTGCAGAGATTCAACCATGCTTCCGCGGATATATTTGAAAAAGACAGCGGAAAACGAGACGCCTAATGTCGTTATCGGTAAGATCAAATGTCGGATGGAATCGATGATACGCCCGCCAAATGATAACTGGTCGTGAAAAAGCGACACCATTTGCGAAGACGGAAGCCAATCCAGCCGCACAGCAAACAATCCTAAAAGCAAAACACCAATCAGAAATGACGGCATGGAATAGAAGAAAAGCATGATCGCAGAGATCGTTTTATCAAAAGCGCACCCTTCCCGAACGGCAGTGAAAATTCCCAAAAGCGCCCCGATAAGAATGCCGAAAATCAAAGAAAGACCGGTCAACATCAATGTTGGTCCGAGCGCTTCGACGATCATTTCGGCAGCCGGACGACCGGTACTGAAAGAGTTGCCGAAATCTAAATGAAGGGTCACGCCGGAAAGCCATTTCAGATATTGAATCGCAAGGGGTTGATCTAAACCGAACCGTTCTGCGATTTGTTCGCGCGTGTTGATTGCGGCATTCGGATCGAGAAAGATTGTTGCGGGATCGCCCGGCGCAAGGTGAACGATGATAAATATCAGTGTTGCGCCGATCAAAACAACCGACACAATTCCGATCAGGCGCCTGAATAAATAGGCGGACACTTCACCAAACCTTTCCGTTAATCGCCGATCGCGCGACGTTCTTTCACCGGAATCCACCAATCTTCGAGGTTGTTGTACGCGCCCCGCTTATCGAAGACGACATTCTTGAACCGGCGGTGAATCGCCGAACATTCCATTTTATAATAAAGCCAAGTATAGGGTAGATCGGTTGATAACAGCGTCGCGATTCCATCCCAATATTTTTGCGCTTCATGGGGAGAAATCGTCGCAACCGCCAACTCCTCGAGCCGGTCGAATTCCGGAGAATAATAGCCGTTGAAATGAAATGGTATGAAGAACGATGATCTGTGAAAGAGCGACGACAGATCCATTTTCAAGCCAACATTCCATCCGATTAGAATCGCGTCAAAATCCCGTTCCGGCAGCATTCTTCCAAATAGAAGACCCGCATCAACGATTCTCGGAATCATTTCAACGCCAACCCGCTTTAACTGATTTTGGATCAGTGTCAATGCCTGCTCGCGCCGGGTATTTCCCGCGTTGGTTATCATCTCGAACCGAAATTTTCTGCCTCCTTTTTCGAGAACACCATCGCCGTCAGAATCCTTCCAGCCTTCTTCTTTCAAAAGTTTGGCTGCACGTTTTGGATCGAACGGAACAACGCGATTGGCTTTTTCATTGTACGCCCAAAGAACCTGCGGGATCGGACCGTTCATCGGCATCGCCATTCCGTCATTGACGATCCGCGCAACTGCAACACGGTCGATCGCCATTGTCAACGCCGTCCTAACCTTCTGACTTCCGAAAAGAGGATGTGGCTGGATATATTCCGAGATGCGGGTAAAATCTTCACCATATTTGTCATGCATCTGCCGGAAATGCGCGCTGTCTATTAAATTCCATCCGATGAAATCATATGTTCGCCCGAGATAACTCACCGGACGCAGAGGAGAATTGCCGTTTTCCCACTCTTTCTGCAGGCGGACGAAATCACGCGGCGGAATGACCTCGGTAAAATCGATGTCACTGCTGAGAAGTTGGCGCACCATGCCGGCTCCATCCGGAATAATCTTAAAAATCACAGTGTCGAGATGCGGTTTGTTGGATTCATAATAGCGGTCAAACCGGGTCAGCATTACATATTGCTGACTTTTCCATTCTTTAAATCTGAATGGTCCTGTTCCGATCGGACGACGGTTGAATTCGATCTTCGGCATTTTCTCCGGTGGAACATTTTTCAGCAGATGCTCCGGAAGAATGAATCCCTCAACGGCATCCATGAGCATCGTCGGAGATTTTTTAGTAAAATAAAACACAGCTGTCGAGTCGTTGGGTGCCATCACCTTTTTGATATCGGCCTTAAATGCCACGCCGTCCCAAAAAATCTTAGGATCTACCTCGATCTTGTGAGTAAAGGCTACGTCTTTCGCCGAAAATGGAGCACCGTCGTGCCAAAAAACGTTTGTGCGGAGGTGAAAAATCAGAGAAAGGCTGTCTTTCGAGAATTCCCAACTTTTCGCCAATTGCGGTGAAAAAGTGGTAAGATCCTCATTGATATTCGCTAGTCGACGAAAGACCAGGCTCTGGATATTGATCGCCGGTTGAAGCAATCCGGTCAATGGATTCAGCGCGTCCGGTTCGCCGTTGATTCCAGCAACGAGCGTTCCGCCATTGACAATATCTTTATCGGAATAACTTGCATCATCATTGATGAAATTCTTCCGGCTATCTGATCCGCAGGCAATAAAAAATACAATTAGAACAAGATAGAGGATTTTTTTCAAGGAATGAACAATCGGGTTGGAATCAACCGGTTTTCTGTTTTTGAATGACGGCCGCCGCTTCTGAAATCGTATAAATTATCTTCTCAATAGAAAATGGTTTATTGATCACAAAATCAATGTGTTTACTTAAAGACTTTTCATCGATGCTCAACGCCCATCCGGAAACCATAATGATTTGAGTTTCCCGGCTGATCTCTTTGATCTTTTCGGCGATTTCCATTCCGGTCATGATGGGCATTCCGAGATCGGTAATTACAATGTCATGCCGTTTCTTTTTATATAAATCAAGCGCCGCGACGGAAGATGAATTTGTATCGACTTCGTGACCGAGTTCGGAAAGCAGGTCTTTGAATATTTCCAAAATATGTTCTTCGTCGTCGATAACTAAAATTCGGGTTGGTGCGGTCTTTCCAACCTCAATTGCCTGAGCGCCAGCCTTCGCGGCGGCGACTTTTGGTAAATGCAATAAAACCGACGTTCCTTTTCCGGCCTCGCTCTGTATGCTGATTCGACCGTTATGGCGCTTGATAATCCCATACACTTCGCTCAAGCCTAAACCGGTTCCCAAAACGCCTTTTGTCGAGAAAAATGGGTCGAATACTTTTTCGACGGTTTCCGGTGTCATTCCGATTCCGGTGTCTTTAAATTTTATAGAAACATTTTGGTTTTCGGTTTCTGTTTTAATATAAAGCACGCCGCCTTCTGGCATCGCATCAACAGCGTTAAAAATAATATTGGTAAACGCATTTCTGATGTCAGAAGAATCGCCTAATACAAATATATTTTCCTCAAGTTCCAAAATCGGTTCGATCAATGTGCCCTTGAGTTTAGAGGTGGTTTCCCATTTGGGCCGAGTAATTTCAACAACCTCATCGATTATTTTCTTCAAGTCGATAGTCTCGGTGAGCGCGCCTTCGCTCGGTCGCGAGAACTCCTGGATTTTCCTGACCTTTGACGCGCCATCGAGAGCGGACTTTTCGATCATTTTCAGGCTGTTTAGAAGGTACTCGTCGGTAGTTTGTCTTTTGAGTAGTTGAACGCGCCCGAGAACGACTGTTAGTACATTGTTAAAATCATGCGCGACGCCGGATGAAATTTGGCCGAGTGCGAGCATTTTTTTTGCCTGAGCGGATTTTTCTTCCAGTTCGCGACTTTTCGTGATGTTTTTACTCGAAATGATGAACGATTGAAGGTTCCCATCTCCATTGAGAACAGGATGTGTCCGTTCTTCAAAATACTCACCGAACCGCTCTTCGTATTTGACCAGAGGAATTATCAGACCGCTTTTTAAGGTATCACGAAGCGGACAATCGATACATGGATCTTCCTTTTGATGTAAAACCCAATGACACTTATGTCCGATCAGCGATTCGCCTTGTCCAAAAATGATGTCTGCCGATTTATTCGATTCCGAAATCGTATAATTGGCTTCACACAAAATGATCAGATCGCTAATTTTATTAAAAATAAAACGGTATTTATCTTCGATTGAGATATTACAATTTACCTGCGCTTCGTTCTTTAAGTCGCTCAAATTCTATTCCAGTCGTCCCGAAATGATCACTCTTTATCTTTATATCAAAATATCGCTATGAACTTAAACAGGCGATTGCTTGAAGTCAAGAAAATGAGAGCGTTATTTCTCCCTCGCTCCCACAAAGAGCACTAAACTTTTATTAAAGTTCATTGAAAATCTTCGGCATAACAAATAAACCGCCGTTATGCCGATAGATTATTCAATAGTTTTTTTGCTTCCTTTGCCCTGGTCTGAGCGCCGATTTTATCGAAACAGCCTACGGCGCGTTCCAGATAATTTTTCGCTTTTTCCGGTTCACCCATATCCTTAAAGAGAACCGATATTTCCATCAGCGTTTCAGCAAGGTTGAGCGTATGGTTCAGTTCTTCATTGATGCGCTTACTGTTTTCTAAATACGATAGCGCGATGTCGAACCGTTTGCTCTTGCGATTGATCATTCCAAGTATCTTGTAGGCTTCTGCGATACTGAGGCGGTCGCCAATTTCGCTGAAAATCGAAAATGCCGATGTCACAAGCGCGGTCCCGGAAGACAAATCGTCTCTGAGACAGGCAATTTCCGCCTTGATCAGATAAGCAAGACCTTTTTGATACAGATTGTTTGTCTCTCCAGCAACTTCGAATGCTTTATCGACGTGCGTCGTCGCGCGGTCTAGTTGGCCTTTAAATTTATAGGCAATCGCAATGTTCATGTGGATATTGGCAAACGTATCGTTTTGGCCACCTTTTTCAGCAAGACCCAAAACCTCACGGTAATGCAACATAGCGGCATCAGCATCCCCGCTGATGTGATAAGCATTCCCGATGTTCATACTGGTATTGATGATCAAATCCGTAAAATTCTGCTCTTTCGCCATTTTACGAGATTCTTCGATCAAAGATATACCTTCGGAAATTTTACCTTGTTGCACCAATAAAATGCCTTGCGCATTTGACACAAGCGCAATGCCTTTTTTATCATTGGTCTTTTTGAACAATATAAGGCTTTTTCTGAGTTCTTCGTCTGCCGTCTTAAAGTTGTTTTGATAAAAGACGACATTTCCCAATTTATAGTGCGCTTTGGCCTGCAGATTATTATCTGCTTTATGCGTCTTTTGTTCAGAGAGACTCCGGAGAATCTGTTCTGCCCGAGCCATCTCGCCGTATTTCATAGATATCTCAGCAACACAATACAAAAAATCCAGATATTCTGTTGCCTTAAGATATTTATCCGCATGATAAATCGCCGTATCGAAATCGATATCCCGAAAAAGCCTGTCTTTCTGCGCGCCAACCAATTTCTCGGGAAGTGTGTCTTCCCGCCAGATATTTTGCAAGACGCGTTCTCTCTCGCGTCGAAGCGTGTCGATCTTCTTAGAAAAATCTTCTCCGCATCGAGTGACGGCAAGAGAAATAATTTCTTTGAGTAGTTGTCTATTCATATTGTAATCGACTTTGCTACTTTGTTAATTATGTCCGACAAGGTTCAAGGTTCGGGATCCAGTCCCCACCCGTAACGGGTAAAATGGTTGACGCAGACCGAAATCGTCTGTGCTTCCAGATTCACTTCGGGATTCGCGACTTCTACCCACGTATTGCTTTCTTCGTCAAGCCAGTAGACACACAGGTCTTCCGGATTTCCCTCAAAATCGAGATTGGCGTAAGAAAGGGTGACTTTGACATCTTTGATAAACATCTGACTGGGAAGAAAATCGACGGCCGCGCCGATATTTTCATCTTCGTTGTCTTGCACAACGCTGACGGTGATGTCGCGAAAACGTTCTTCAAAAGCATAGGCTGGCACTTCAACCATATTGTTGAAGGTCATAAATCCGCCAACAACGCCACCAACCTCACGTCTGATTTTTTCGTGATCATAACCCCACATCGGTCTTCTGGCCAATTCAGTCACCGCCTCCTGTTTCCACTGAACCCATTGTATCGATTCGGAGGAAACACCTTTTTCAACAGACGGGGTTATGGTCGCTTCGGGAGCGGTCAATGAATCTTTACTGCAACCGGAGAAGAAAACGATTCCCAATATGGAAATCAGGAAAACAACCCAAAACAAACTCTTCGATCTCATTTTACACCTCTTATATATTCACAATAATTGAAATATCGAATAGCACAGTTAAAGATACAAAAATTATACCAACATTGTCAAATCTCTTTTACGAATGGTTTCTTTTTGTGTTGCTACTTGTGTCTCCCGTCATAAAACCGGACAATAATTGCTGTTTAATAAACTCTTCCCTAATTTCTTTCTTAATGATTTATTGGCACATCTTGAAAACAACGCTGGGTGATATGAACCGGCCCGCTGGTTCATATCACCCAAACACGCTGGGATGAAACCGGCTGTTTTTGCCGGTCGATGTGGTGTTTTCGTATGCGATATTTGAGCGTTTCCCGTGTAATATTGAGAAGTTTAGCCGCTTGCGTTTTATTGCCATTTGTTTTGACAAGCGCTTTCTGGATCAAATTTTTCTCGATGTTCGCAAGTGAAACACCGTTGGTTGGTAGTTCCAACCAATCCGATCTATAATTTTCCTCTGCAGGACAACCAATCTCTTTTCTTGGGACATTCAGATGCCTCAACGTGATAATCTTCTCGGTTTCAAATAATACCGCACGCTCGATGACATTTTTTAATTCTCGAACATTTCCCGGCCATGAATGAGCATTTAAGCAGTTTCTTGCCTCATCGGTAAATCCCTGGACATTCTTTTTGAACTCGGTGTTATAAATCCTTAAAAAGTGTTCGGCAAGCAATAAAACATCACCATTGCGGCGGCGGAGTGGTGGGATATAAATCGAAGCTACATTCAACCTGTAAAATAAATCTTCCCGAAATGTCTGATCCAGCATGTTCTTCTCGAGATCACGTGAGGTTGCGCTGATAATCCGCGTATCGACGTTTATCTCTTTCGTCCCGCCGACACGACGAAAACTTTGTTTTTCGATAACCTTCAGGATTTTCGATTGAAGCCCCATTGACATATCACCAATTTCATCTAGGAAAAAGGTCCCATGATCCGCAATTTCAAGAAGTCCATTTTTCCGCTGCCTGGCGTCAGTGAAAGCGCCCGGTTCATATCCAAACAACTCCGCCTCCAGTAACGATTCCTGAAACGCCGAGCAATTGATCTCGATGAACGGTTTTTTCGCGCGGTTACTGCTGTAATGGATGGCCTTTGCCACCAACTCTTTTCCCGTTCCGGTTTCACCACGAATCAGAACCGTCGTCTTGGGAGTTGTCGCGACATACCGAATGAATTGGAACACGCCCTTGATTTCTGAACTTTCGCCGACGATCTTTTCATGTTCGGAGATTTCATCTTTCCCGCGAAGATAGGCAAGGTGCTCGTCTTTTATCTTCGTATCGAGAACTTTTTGAATAATCAGTGCGATTTCTTCAATATTGAACGGTTTCTTGATATAATCCGACGCACCGAGCTTCATCGCACGGACAGCCGTCTGGACATCGCCGTGACTCGTGATGATAATGACCGGAATGCGATCACGTTTATCCTGAATTTTTTCCAAGAATTCGATGCCGCTCATGCCTGGAAGTTGCAAATCCAGAAGAATAAGGTCTGGTTCATCGACCTTTAAATATCTCATTCCGTCTTCAGCGGAAATCAGCGCTGTAACATCATGTCCTTCCGCAGAAAGTACTTCCTGCAGAATGGTCCCAACACCGCGGTCGTCATCTATTATTAATACTGAAGCCATAACCGCCCCTATTTTAAGAAGGGACCGGTTCAAATGCAACAGTTAGTTCAATTAAAATGTTCCAATTACCCGCGTCGGCGCGCCCTCCGCTTTTAAATTCATCGGCAAAGCCGCTAAAAAAAAGTCGCCGTCCGGCAATTGTTCCAAACCGGTCAGATTCTCCAATATCAACACATCCGCCTTCATCAGGATATGATGAACAGTGAAATCGTTTTGTTCCAATATCTCTGTATCGACACTCGGGAAATCGACGCCGACTCCGGATAATCCCAAATCGACAATCTTTCGCGCAAAATCATCCGACAGATATGGCGGTTCGGAAAAATATCGCTTATCCAACCAATTCACATCAAATCCGGTGTGCACTAAAAGCCACGATATTTCCGCTTTCTGAATTCTCCATATATCGTCGTCGGTAAGATCGATCGGAATCAGTGCGTCCGTCGGTTTTCGGAGACAAATCGCATTCCCGACAAATCGTTCCGGCGGAAAATCACTCAACATTTTTCCATTTGGGTAAAAATGACGGGGCGCATCCATGTGCGTTCCAAAATGCGTTCCCAGATGAATTTCCGACATAGTGACGTCTCTGCCGATCGGACTCAAATAACTATCGATACGCGGTTCAGGTGTATCGCCGGGGTAAGTCGGCATTCCCGTTTCAAGATAATGTGTCAGAGAAACAACATTTCGATATGAAAAATTTTTCATTTACTTTCCAGCGCTTTTCCCAATATCACAGTCAACCGACCAAATTCTTCTTCATCGAAGCCGCTGGTCTGATAGATGATTTTTCCGGCCTTATCGATTAAAAAAACACGCGGTACGTACATTGACGCAAAGAGATTATAAATCTTTCTCTCTGGATCGGGCGCCATGGGTAGAGTAAAATTCTTTTCCTGCGCAAATTTGACCAGCTCTTCCGTTTTATGCTCGCGGCCAATAGCCACAACCGCGACCGAACTATCCGCCCGGTATTTATTCCAGATGTCTGTTTCGATTCGTGGTAACTCCGCGTTACATGGCGCGCACCAAGTCGCAAAAAATGCTATCAGCACGACTTTTCCATTCAGATCACCGGAATTAAGTATTTTCCCGTCGAGAGTCGTTACCGAGAATATCGGCAGATTATCGCCGATTTTCGCAACGGTCGTTTTTGCGATTTCATCTTGCGGGAAAAGTACCCCTACCAACGACACGATTGCCAGTCCAATCTTCCACTTCATCATCTAACTCCTGTAAACTAATTAATATTTATTCCGCCGGATAACCAACCGTCTGCACCAATTGGATTTTTTGTTCCGGTTTCAAATTCATCGCCTTCCCCAGAGCATCGCGATCGAGGCTGCCGCGGACGACCGTCGCCAACCCTTCCGACGCACAGAACAGATAAACGTTCTGGCTGATATAGCCTGTATCGGTAGCCGAGAAAAATTCCTTCATCTTATCATCGCCGCGCGTGAATTTCAACAGATCGGCGACGAAAATCAAATTGACAGGCGCTTTTGCAACAAACGGTTGGCCGCCTGTTGCCGCCCGAAGATCTTTCGCGACGATACATTTCAACTGATTGGCCTTCGCATCATAAAAATAAAGCCCGCTTTCAATCGCTACATAAACGTCGATTTCCTGGCTGTTCATCGCCGTCGGCGCCGTTCTTTTACCAATTTCAGGACGATTGATCCCGTTTGCAGCCCAAAGTAAATTGGAGAGAACCTGCAAGGGCAATGGTTTCTCGCTGAAATTCCGCATCGATTGACGCAGGTTCAATGCCTGCATCAAAGGTTTACCACCGGTTGTTTGTGGCACTGGAAGAACGATTGATTCGCCTTCCGCTGAAAATGCTATCTGAGTTCCTAAAATCATTATTACGCTCCACAAAATCGTTAATTTGACCCAATTCAATTTCATTTCTTCCTCTCTCTTTTATCGAAATTCATCTCTATTTATTTTTTCTGCTTCGGATAATATTCACTGTCAAATTAATTCCCAAAATTCCCGCTAAAACATAACCGATTGTTCCGAACATCGGATAACCGAAAATTTTCGGCCCGGTGGAAACCTGAATCAGAAACGACGAACCGAGAAACAACGCCGCAATGATCAACGCCGACGAGAGCCGGTTTGCCGCGCGGCTAAACTCCCGAACAACCTGTTCCAGATTCCGATGCTCGAACCGGATCGTAAATTTTCCATCAGCGGCGTTGTTCATGATCGTCCGCATTTTGTCTGGAAACTCCTCGACGAAGCCCGAAAAATCGTCGAGGAACAGCACTCCTTCTCGCGCTTTCCGTAAAAAATTATACCGGCGCATGAGAATTTTATGGATGTACGGCTTGAGTTCTGCTATGAAATCGAATTCCGGGTAAAGCGTTTGTGCCAGGCCTTCGGCGGTGACAATCGCTTTCAGCGCCAGCGAAAGGTGCGGCGGAATCCACAGGCGATGTTTCTGAATGATCTCGATAAATTCGGAGAGAACCGCGCTGAATCGCAGGTCTTTCAGCGGAATACCGAGATAAGTTTCAACAAGCGCTTCAACGTCAAACAAAAGTGCGGATTTATCCGTCTTGGAATCCGTGATTTTAAGCCTTGTAAACGCGCGGAGAATGCGTTTCGGCTCTTTGTTGAAAACGCCGACAAGAATATCTCCGATCCCGTCGATCGTATCGTCATCGATCTGCCCGACCATTCCGTAATCCAGCAGCCCGATGACGTTATTTTCCAGAACCACGATATTGCCTGGATGCGGATCGGCGTGGAAAAATCCGAAATCGAAAATCTGCCGCAAACTCAGGTTTGTTCCGCGACGCGCAATTTCCTTCCGATCCAAACCGGCCTTATCGAGAGATTCCGTATCGGACGCCTTGATTCCGCCAACAAAATCCATGACCAACAGCCGCTCCGAGCTGAAATCACCGTAAAATTTCGGAATGAAAATCGTCGGTTCGTCTTTGAAACAACGTCTGAAGCGATCGATGTTTCTGCCTTCTTTGAAAAAATCCAGTTCGCGATGGATCGATTGATCGAATTCCCGAACGATCAGCACCGGATCCTGCGCGACCTTTTCCTGAAGATATTTACTTAATATCCCGGCAAAATCGGTCAGGATTTCAATATCCACATCAATGATCGCCCGGGCGTTCGGACGCTGAACTTTAAGAACGACCTGCTCGCCGGATTTGAGAACGGCACGATGAACCTGCGCAATCGAAGCGGCGGCAATCGGTTCCGGATCGATTTCCCGGAAGACCTCAGCCGGATTGATTTTCAGCTCTTCCCGGATGACTTTTTCGATTTCTGAAAAGGGAATAGGTGTGACTTTATCCTGAAGTTTCTGAAGTTCGTACGCAATTTCGACGGGAATCAAATCCGGACGGAGACTGAAGATTTGTCCCATTTTGATGAACGTCGGGCCGAGTTCTTCGATGGCTTTGGTCAGCCGTTCGCCGCGCGACAAACCTTCGGCAGCACGCGTTTTCAGGCGCGGCATAAATTTTTCTCCGAACCGAACAATCAAATCCTGCCGGGCAATATCGACAATATCCGTAAATCCGTACTTTAAAAGCACAGAAAGGATCTGGTGATAGCGCCGGATATGCCGGAACGTCCGCGATACGGATGGCAATTTCATGAACGCAAATCGCTACTTTTTGTGCTGATGCGCTTCGACTTTTTTCTTGAGTTCGTCAAACTCTTCTCTCGTCGGAATATCCAGCTTTTTCAATCCTTTTGAAATTTCATCCTTGACGAATTTTTCAAATTCGCCTTTACGTTTCTCGACGGATTTGAGCACATCGGCGAGCGCTTCCTTGCTTTCGTCTTTTTTAATCTCGCCTTTTTTTACCAACTCTTCGACGATCTCTTCCGCTTTTTCCTTCGTCACCGCCGCGGCGCCGATTCCTGCGTACAGGATTTTCTTCAATAAATCAGACATGTTCACCTCCCAATTAATACAATCGAGTTATCTTCGATTGGCTATTTTTGCCAGCAAACGTAAAATTTCAATGTACAGCCAAACGAGCGTTACCATCAGCCCGAATGCCGCGTACCATTCCATATATTTTGGAGCGCCCTGAGCGGCTCCGTTTTCGATAAAATCAAAATCCAGCACGAGATTCAGCGCGGCGATTGTCACGACGAACAAACTGATTCCGATTCCCAGCGCGCCGGAAGAATGAATGAAGCCAACGTTAATTCCAAAAAATCCCAGAACGAATGACACCAGATAAAGCAATGCGATCGCTCCCGTCGCCGAGATGATTCCCAACTTGAAGTTTTCCGTTGCCTTGACGATGCGCGATTTGTACAGGAACAGCAGGACGAATAGCGTCCCGAACGTCAGCGCCACGGCCTGAATGACAATGCCCTTGAACTGCGCCTCGAATACAGCGGAAATGCCGCCGAGGAAAAGCCCTTCCAGCAGAGCGTAGATCGGAGCCGTGATCCGCGCGGACTCCTTCTTAAAAATCGTGATCAAACTGAAAACGAATCCGCCGATCGCACCACCGATCAGCCATGGCGTGACGACCGCCGGATCCCACGCATTAAAAAACATTTTCCACGTATAACTCGCCGAAACCAGCGTCAGTAACAATAATATCGCTGTCTTGTTAACCGCGCCCTGAATGGTCATGGCGGTTTCTGCTTCATAAGGTCTTAATCCGACGAACGTCTTTGCGTTGAGCGCCGGATTGGCGGTTCTCATCATTATGTGCTCCTCATTTCATCAATTCGACGACAAATTTAATCTATATTAAAGCGCGTCGAAAATCAAATTGTTTCTGTGTGAAAATATTTTTTTGGATTTCTCATTTTAGGGTTTAAATTGAGGCAAATCAGGATCAAGTATGGCGACCCAAATCAAGAAATCTGACCCATTTCACCGGCGAGGGCTCTTTAGCGCCATTAATCAAAGGCGGACGATTTGAATATTCCCGACGGCAAAGAATGTGAGACGGTCCGCAGATGACGCAGAAAGACACAGATAAGGAATTCTGAATATGAGCATTGATAATTCCATCGGCGGAAATCTGCGCATTTCTGCGGATAAACAAGACCCTCAGACATACGCCATCATCGGCGCGGCGATGGAAGTCCACCGTAAGTTGGGCTGTGGCTATCTTGAAGCGGTATATCAAGAGGCGCTGGCAGTCGAATTTTCAAAACGTGAAATTCCATTTCTACGGGAAAATGAATTATCCATATTCTATAAAGGGACTAAACTTCAGACTTCATATCGCGCGGATTTTATCTGTTTTGAATCGATCATTGTTGAGCTAAAGGCCATTACAACTCTTGGGGGAAATGAAGAATCTCAGGTGATCAATTATCTGAAGGCGAGCGGCTTTAAAAGATCGCTATTGATCAACTTCGGTGGGCCGCGACTCGAGTATAAACGGATGGTTTTTAATTATGAAAAATAACATTTGCAGATGAGGAGTGCTGAATATGAACTTCGATAATTTCATCGGCGGAAATCTGCGCATTTCTGCGGATAATATAATAGTCAGCAAAGCCGCATCGATCTGCTTTATGTACGACAAGGCGAAATTGGACGAGTTCAAGTCCATCATCCCAAAGAAAAAAGCGAAACCGAAAACCACAGACCCAACAACACCGGAAACAGGAGAGAATCCATAAACCAAACAACCCTCCCGGAGATTCCAAACCTCCGGGAGGCTGGAATCTCGGCACAAGTCGGGGCGGGGGGAGAAATTAAGAGAGGAATAGAAGGAAAAGTGAAAATGAAAACGAAAATCAGTTATTTGAGGTTAATCATAACGCGAGTAGTATTAATGCTCATGATGGGCTATACTCAAATAATTAGTCAAGAAAATTCGACAATTAAACTCCCAGTTTTAAACACGTTTGAAGTAGAAGATGTCTTAGCAGAATCGGCGACCTGTGGAGGTGAAATAGTATCTGATGGCGGTTCATTCATTGTGGAAAAAGGTGTTTGCTGGGTGAGTGGAAAAAAACTGACAACACAAAAATCAACAGATCAAAAACCACCAATTCCAACTCCAACTATTACCGGTAATAAAACAACTGATGGTGAGGGTGGTGAGAATTTTTTAAGCTATATGAGCGGACTTAAACCAAACACAACCTATTATGTGCGGGCTTATGCTACCAATAGTGCCGGTACAAAATACGGAAAGACAACATCTTTTACGACTCAAGACGGAGTGATTAGAATAAATACCTTGAAAGTTGATAGTGTTTTCGCAGAATCTGCTACTTGTGGAGGTGAAATTATTTCTAATGGTGGTTCAGAGATTACAGAAAAGGGTGTATGTTGGGCAACTATTCAGAAAAAGCCCGGACAAAAGACATCAATCCCAACGCCGACAATCGGAGACTATAAAACGAACGATGGAGAAGGTTATGAATCTTTCATAAGTAGTATTAACGAACTGTCATCTAACACAAAGTATTATCTACGGGCTTATGCTACCAATAGTGTTGGAACATCATATGGTAACACCTTATCATTTACAACGCAAGACGGAATCGCTGAAATAAAAAATATAGAGGAAATTGTGATTCTTGCCGATGCAGCTTCATTTAAGATTTCCTTTACAGATGGGGGAGCCGTTATTAATGCTAAGGGAATATGTTGGAGTAGTTCTAATCAGACACCATCGACTAAGGATAATGTTACCGATGATAATGAAGACTATGGCGATATGTATATTATCAAGATCAATGGATTAACACCCGGTACTTTATATTATGCAAGAGCATACGCTATAAGTAGTTTTGGGACGGTGTATGGAAATACGATATTATTTACAACTCCGGCTGGGGTTACAGATATTGATGGTAATGTGTACAACACCATTGTAATCGGCACACAAGAATGGATGGCGGAGAACCTTAACGTGACTCACTACCGTAATGGAGATGCGATACCCAATGTGACTGATAATACGGCTTGGTCTGGTCTCTCGACAGGCGCCTTTTGCGACTATAATAACGACGTAAATATTGTTGCAACTTATGGCAGGCTCTACAACTGGTACGCGGTAGCCGACAGTCGCAATATAGTGCCCACTGGCTGGCATGTGCCGACTGATGCCGAATGGCAGACATTAGTTGATTACCTATGCGGCGAAGAAGTATCTGGTGGCAAAATGAAAGAGGCTGGAACCGCACGCTGGAATAGTTCCAATGAAGGCGCCATGAACGAAAGCGGATTTTCGGCGTTGCCTGGTGGTTATCGTGATAATGATGGAGCATATAGGTTAATCGGAGATTACGCCATATTATGGTCTTCTAGTGAAGACGGTAGCTACCACGCGTGGCGTAGAGACTTTTTCTCTAACATTATAAATCGCTGTAGTTCTAAGAAACAAAATGGATTGTCAATTCGATGTGTCAAGGATTAGTCGAAAACCAGTTCGATGCAAACAAACCACAGATGAGGTAAAGTAAGTAACAAATCAAGCGCCCAATAACAACCGTCGCGCCGCTGATATTATAAAGACCAAAATCAAAAGTGCCGGTCTATAATCCGCTATTTTGCTTAAATTGAAAACGGATGCTGAGATTGCTGAAATGACAGACAAAGAATCCACCTACAAGAAAATAACCGAACCCGTTGTGCGCTTTGATGAGCAATTTGACTCGTATAAAAACGCCACGTATAACGAGACGTTGACGAAACGGGATTTCATCGATCCGTTTTTCAAGGCGCTGGGTTGGGACATCGATAACGAGCAGGGAAACGGGAAGTCACGCCTTCTCGATTTCCCGCCCTACCTCTGCCTTTGCCTTTCACTTATTCGTTTTCATTCCCACAGATGCCGGTCTAAACTCCGGTATTGGATCGCTTCGCTGAGGTGTTCGGGCCGGATTTCTTCGCAATTCGTCAGATCGGCTATCGTGCGGGAGACTTTTAAAATCCGGTCGTAAGCGCGCGCACTGAGTCCTAATTTTGTGATAGCGGTTTTTAGCAGGTTTTCGCCGTTGGAATCGATGCGACAAAAATTTCTGATCAGTTTAGTTTCCATGTGTGCGTTTGCAAAGACGCCTTTGATTCCCTTGAATCGCCGCAGTTGAATTTCCCGCGCCGCCTGAACTCTTTGACGAATAACTTCCGAGGATTCTCCGCCGGATTTCGACGCCAAATCGGAGAATTTTACCGCCGGAACCTCGATGTGAATATCGATCCTGTCCATCAGCGGCCCGGAAATCCGCGACATGTATTTCTGAATGGCCGGCGGCGAGCAGGTGCATTTGTTATTGGGATCGGTCGCATAACCGCACGGGCATGGATTCATCGCCGCGACGAGCATGAACGACGCAGGATAAGTCAGTGACATCAGCGCGCGGGAAATGGTTACATAACCGTTTTCCAGCGGCTGACGCATGACTTCGAGAACGTTCTTCTTGAACTCCGGCAACTCATCCAGAAAAAGCACGCCGTGATGGCTGAGACTGACTTCGCCGGGGCGCGGATATTTTCCGCCACCAACCAGCGCGGCATCTGAAATCGTATGATGCGGCGACCGAAACGGACGCGTGCCGATGATACCTTGTCCGGTTGGAATCAAACCGACGACGGAATGAATCTTGGTCGTTTCAAGCGCCTCTTCCAGCGTCAGATTTGGAAGAATCGTCGGGAATCTCTTGGCGAGCATAGTTTTTCCGGAGCCGGGCGGACCGATCATGATGATGTTGTGTCCTCCGGCGGCGGCTACTTCCAGAGCGCGTTTCGCATTTTCCTGCCCGCGAACATCAGAAAAATTGATGGGGTATTTCCGGTGTTCCTCGAATAACGCCGCGACATCGACATGAACCGGCTCGGGAACAAGATCGTCATCCAAAAAGTCGATGACTTCCCGGAGTGTGCTCAAGCCGATGATTTCAAGATCGCCGGTAATGGCGGCTTCACGTGCATTTTCCATTGGAAGAATGATGCCTTTGACGCCGGAACCTTTCACGGACACGGAAATCGGCAACGCGCCTTTTACCGCTCGCAATGTGCCGTCGAGCGACAATTCGCCGAGCAAGATATAATCGTTCAACTTTTTCTTCGATACAAACTCTGACGCCGCGAGTATGCCGATGGCAATCGGCAGGTCGTAAGCGCTTCCTTCCTTGCGAATGTCAGCCGGAGCGAGATTGATAACGATTTTATTGCTGGGAATATAATAGCCGATATTCTTGACGGCAGAAAGCACGCGCTCCTTGCTTTCCCGGACGGCGCCTTCCGGCAATCCAACCGTTGTGAATGTCGGCGTTTGCCCTTTCGACAAAGTGCTTTCGACGTCGACAATATATGCGTCAATTCCTAAAACGGCTGCGCTTTTGACAAGTGAAAATTTTGACATTCTAACTCCGGTGGATGTGCACTTTTTCCATCACAATGGGAGGAATTTAAATGCCGATTTTGTTTAATTCAACTTTTTTCTCGAATTATCGCATGAACGCCGAAAAGTACAGGAAAGAAGCGAGGGGTACAGATCAAGTCATTGGGGCATTGGTATCGGACGGGCTAGACCGACCTAATTAATCCAATCTACATATTCAACATACTCTATCAATTCAACCCAATCAACCTTCTTAACCGATCTCGTCTATATAATCGTGTGACTCAAATTGGGCGATTTCACTGGCAATTTTTTCGCAAACATGATCGCGATATGATTTCGCGGCGACTTTCACGGCATTCGTAATGGCCTTGGCTTTCGAGCGTCCGTGCGCTTTGATTACGATCTTCTGAAATCCGAGAAGCGGCGCGCCGCCATATTCTGAATAGTCGGTCACGGCTTTTAATTCTTTGATTCCACTGGAAAGCGCCATCATACCAAGCATCCAGACAAACCTGTGTTTGTATGCGTATTTTCCGAGATGCGCCATCGTTTCCGCCATGCCTTCCATCAATTTCATTGCGATATTCCCGACATAACCTTCCGTGATGACAACGTCTGCCAAACCTTTCATCACGTCGTTTCCTTCGATATTACCAATAAAATTGACAGAGGGTAATTTTTTCAGAATTTCATAAACCCTGACCAACATTTCGCCGCCTTTATGCGATTCTTTTCCCATGTTCAATAGCGCGACGGTTGGCTCCGGAAGTCCCTTGATGTCCGATGCATAAAGTTTTCCCATCAGCGCGAACTGGACCATATCTTCAACACCGCAGTGAATATTGGCACCAATGTCGAGCAGTAAAGCAAAATGATCTTTCCGTTTCTGGGCGTTTTGTGTTGGATAAACTGTTGCAATGGCGGTTTTGCGGACACCGACAATGCGCGGAATATATTTCGCTGCAGCCAGAACGTATGCTCCGGTATTGCCGGCAGAGACCAATCCATGTGCTTTTCCTTCGCCACACAGTTTTGCCGCCAAAACCATCGATGCTTTTGGTTTTTGACTGATCGCCATTTTCGGAACATCTTCATTTGTTATCATTTCCGATGTATGAACGATTTCGATTTGATCGGATTTATGTTCGGTTTTTGAAAGAATTCTGTCAATTCGGTTTCTGTCACCAATGAGAATAACTTTTGTCAACGACTCAAGGGTTGCCTGCGCCACGCCCGCAACAATCTCATCCGGCGCATGATCGCCACCCATCGCATCAACTGCTATGACTACTTCCGATGTTGTCAAATTTATCTCCTGATTCTATGAAGACTGTTTTGCTTTCTTCAGTTCCTGAATGAGCGCCGGCACGACTTCCTTTACATCGCCAATGATTCCGTAATCGGCAATTTTAAAAATCGGCGCATCCGGATCGCTGTTGATCGCCACGATCGTTTTGGATGAATAAATTCCGGCAAGATGCTGAATCGCGCCTGAAATTCCACAGGCGATATACAGTTCCGGCGCCACCGTTTTTCCTGTTTGTCCGATCTGAATACATTGTGGTTGCCACTCGGCATCTACGACGGAACGACTCGCGCCAACCGCCGCGCCCAGAACATCCGCCAATTGCTCAAGAACGACAAAATTCTCCGCGCACCCCATTCCACGTCCACCTGCAATAATAATTTTGGCTTCCATCAGTTCGGGACGCGTCTTTCCATCGCAGGAAATCTCCCTGATAGTCGTCAGAATATCCGTTGCGTTTAACTGAAATGCAAACTCTTCAATTTTTGTTTTTGCCGAACGTTCGATAACCGGAAAAATATTAGGGCGAATCGAAACGATCGTCGGCTTTTGGTTTGATGTCAAACTTACAACGACTTTTCCGGCATAAATCGGACGGTGACAGATGAGTTTTCCATCGGTATTTTCTATTGCGACGCAATCAACGATCGGGGCAATTCCCAGATTTGCCGAGACCGCGGCGAGCAGTTCTTTGACCGCCGCCGTATGCGGAAAGAGAATGATGTCGGGCTGTTCCTGTTTGATGATCGCAACCAACGGTTTTACGGCATTCAGCGAAACAGGATTTTTGAGATGTTTATTATCAAATACGATCTCTCTGTCCGCACCATATTTTGAGAGACAGGAAACCGCATCTTTCGCTCCCGCGCCAAACATAACCGCAGTAAGCGGAGTTTGACCGGCGATGTTTTTCCCGACGGAAAGCGACTCGGCTGTCGCTTTTTTTATGACACCTCTTTTATGATCGACAAATACGATTACTTTAGTCATTATGATCCTACAGAACTTTCGCTTCTTCCGTCAGAAGTCGAACCAATTCCGGCACCGCACCGGCACCTTCACCGATGATTTTTCCGGCAGGTCTATTGGGCGGATAATTCAGGCCATGAACACACAGATTGGGCTCGCCGAGAATAACTGGTTTTGGGTCGATCTGTTTTTTCTTTGCCAGCATGATTTCTTTGAGCGACGGATAGCGCGGTTTCGTCAAACCTTTTTCCGCAGTCACCAAGCAGGGAAGAGCGCATTCGACGATTTGTTTCGTTCCGTCAACATCGCGCGAAACGACGGCACGATCTCCTTCAATAGAAAACTGGCTCGCCGCCGAAACGACTGGAATATTCAGCAAAGAACCGAGAAGCTCGCCGACCAGCCCATTTTGAGCATCGATCGTCATTTTTCCGCAGAAGATAATGTCGAATGGATGACTGCGGATTTCATCTGCCAACACGCTCGCAATCGACAGCGGCTCCGCCATCCGACTATTCAGCGCGACAAGATGAATCGCTCTGTCGGCTCCGACGGGAAGACACTTTTTTACGACACCGGATGCGTTCTCGTCGCCAACAGAAATCACGGAGACTTCTCCGCCGACTTTTTCTTTCAGTTGTACTCCAGCTTCCAGCGCGTATTCATCATATGGATTAATAGCGAGCCTGATGTTGGTTTCATCAATCGTCTTGCTATCCGGCGCGATCTTAACGATCGTTTCGGAATCAGGAACGACCTTAACACAAACAAGAATATTCAAACGATCTCTCCCTGAAAATCAGCTTCCGCTAATGACGAGCTCTTTGATCTTAAACGTCGGCGCGTTGATCGAATCTCGGTATTTCAGGTCGTTGCCGATCATCGTGATATTTTTCATCATATCAAACATGTTTCCGGCAACGGTAAATTCCTGCACGGGATAAGTCAGTTTACCATTTTCGATCCAGATTCCTTCGGCGCCGCGTGAATAATCGCCGGTGATATAGTTGATGCCGACCCAGTGAACGCTCGTCAGGTATAGTCCTTCTTTCACTGATGCGATGATCTCTTCCGGCGGAATCGAACCGTTCTGCAAGTAAAAATTGCTCGTGGCGGGAGCGGGAGCGGAGCCGACACCGCGCGATGCGCTACCGGTAGGTTCCACGCCGAGTTTTTTCGCCGAATAACAATCGCAGAGATATTTTTTCAAAACGCCGTTTTCTATAACGACATTTTTCCGGCTTGGCAAACCTTCGTCATCGAATAGTCGCGTTCCAAGACCATCGGGCAAAAGCCCGTCGTCGATCAGCGTAAAATCCTTCACGGCAATTTCCTGATTGAGTTTATCGATCAGAAACGAATTGCGGCGATAGATCGCGGTTCCGATTACCGTCTCATTAAGAATTGTCAGAAAATCCTGCGCGGCATTGGGATCGAAAACAACCGGCACGGTCTGCGTTTTCGGCTTTCTCGCACCGAGTTTCCGAAGCGTTCGTTCGGCAGTCATTTTAGCAACGGACTCGATAGAATCGAGCTTGTCGAAAAACAGGTGGTTTGTATACCAGTAGTCGGTCTGTTTAATACCGTCTTTTTCTGCAACCAGCGACAACACCAACGCGCAATTGGAATATTCCTGTTCTCCGTAAAATCCGAGAGAATTTGCCAGCGCGATTTTACTGCGCGAATCGCTCCACGATGCGCCGTCGGAATTGGTGATCAGCGGACTTTGTTTCATGCCGATCTTTTCCATTTCCGTAGCCAGCCGGATTTTTTCCGAAGTCGATATCGTCTCGATCTTTGGATCGAAAAGCGTCAGCAGGGAAGTCGCTTTGCCGAGATACTTACTTTCGGGCAAGCCGCAAAGTTTGTCTTCGCCGGTGATTTGCGCCATCTCGACGGTTTGTTTGACCAATTTCTTCAGCGACTCTTCCCGAAAATCACTGGTGTAGGTCAACGCTTTTTTCTTGTTCTTAAAAATCCGGATGCCGAGTGATTTTGGGTTCGCCTGCTTGAGTTCTTCGATATTACCAAGCCGAACTTTAACGCTGGCTTTGGTGGAATTCACGATGAGAACGTCCGATTCGTCGGCACCATTTTTCTGGGCTTCCAGAATGATAAACTCTGAGATATTTTTTAAATTATCCATTATTTGCCTCTATGATTGGGTTCCACCGACGGTTATTTCACTGACTTTGACGGTCGGTATTCCGACGCTGACGGGAACGCTTTGCCCGTCTTTTCCGCACATCCAGCCGCCCTTCGAGATCGTCGGATTGTTGCCGACCATCTGAACTTTGCGCATCACATCCGGACCATTGCCGATGAGTGTGACATCTTTCAACGGTGTCGTGATTTTACCATTTTCAATGAGATAGGCTTCATAAACGCCGAATGTAAAATCGCCCTTTGTAATGTCAACCTGACCGCCACCAAAGCGTTTGGCATAGACTCCGCGTTGAACCGAGCCGATGATCTCGTCGGGAGTATATTTTCCGGCGCGCATGTATGTATTGGTCATACGTGGAATCGGCGGATAGCTGTAAGCCTGGCGCCTGCCGTTTCCGGTCGGCGCGCATTTCATTACTTTCGCCGAGATTGTGTCGTGCATATAGCCTTTCAGGATTCCGTTTTCGATCAAAACTGACTCTGTCGGGACATTTCCTTCGTCATCCACATTGATCGAACCGCGGAGATTCGGATAAATTCCGGCGTCAACGATCGTGCAGAATTCAGAGGCAACTTTTTGTCCGATCTGATTCGAGTAGTTCGACAGATTCTTGCGGTTGAAATCGGCTTCGAGCCCGTGCCCGACCGCCTCATGAAGCAGAACACCGCTTTCGCCCGGTCCGAGAACGACGACCTGTGGTTCGGCAGGAGCGGGTTTGGCTTGTAAATTCGTAACGGCAATTTGAGCGGCTTCATCCGCGATCGCTTCCGGAGAATTTTCCGCAATCGAAAAATATTCCAATCCAACTCTACCACCGTATGCCGCTCCCGCACTCTGACGATTCGTTCCGTCTTCAGCGACGGTGCTCGCTCGCATGATGATCATCGGCTGAATGTCAGTAAAATATTTACCGTCAGAATTCATGTACATGATCTGCTTCATCTCGTCATTAATTCCGACATAAACCTTTGTGATTTTTGGGCTGTATTTTTTGGCTGCGGCATTTGATCGCTGGATCAACCCGAGTTTCATGTTCAGATTTGCATCGACGCTCAGCTCTTTCAGCGAATATAAATCTTTTTTCGGCGCCGAACTGACGTTAATCACTTTTATTCCGGCGGTCGTGCTGGCGATATAAGAAGAGGCGAGCGCGGCGGCGTTCATTTTTTCAAAACTCAGTTCATCCGTATAGGCATAGCCGACCTGATCGCCCTGAACGGCGCGAACACCGAGTCCCATCACGATCCCACGGCTCACGTCCTTGATTATGTCTTCTTCCATCCGCAGTGCGGCGGAAATCCGATATTCAAAAAACAGATCAGCATATTCCGCACCGTGAGACATGGCGGTCGCGATCAATTTTTTCATTTCGGCTTTTGTCACACCGAAAATCTCTTCCATATTTTGTATCGAACCTGTCGCCAATTTTTCTGCGCGAGCGGACTCCATCCACCATGGCATGGTCAGAACGCCTGCCGTAATGATCGAACCGGCTTTAATAAATTCTCGCCTTTTCACTGTTTCCTCCTCATTTTGTCTCTGTCCGGAAATTTGCCGGACACAATCAATTTGCTAACAAAGGTAAAGATTTCCCGGCTTAAATCAAAAACCGCCGCTTACCGGCTTCGCAATGCGGCAATATTTCGTCGAAATCGTTCAAATTTCACCCGACGGATCGGGCTATTTTGAAAAAGATCCTGAAATTCCGCAACTGTCAGTTTTTCCCAGTCGGAAAGCGACCGGTCGAGCATTTCCGAATGGTTAAAATATCGCGTTTCGGTCGCTTGTCTCGCCCAAAGATGATTCCATGGACACGCGCACTGGCAAATATCACATCCATAAAGGCAACCATTAAGACTACTCTTTTCTTCACTCGAAAAGGCACCTTTATTTTCGATGGTCAGATATGCATTACACTTACAGGTGTCTATGAATCCCGGCTCTGTGATCGCATTCCCCGGGCAAGATTTCAGGCATTTTTCACATGAACCGCAACGATTGGGTGTTTCCGCACCGACAGGAAATTCCCGATTCAACAACAAGACACCAAGAAAGCAAAACGATCCGACATTCTCGATAATGACCGTCGCATTTTTCCCTTGCCAGCCAAGCCCTGCAGAAACGGCAAAAGCCTTTTCCATGACCGCGCTTGTATCAACGTACGTTTTCCCGATAATTGAAGAGTCCACCGTTTTCAATGTGGTAAGCAATTTTTGTAGTTTTTGTTCGAGAATCCGATGATAATCTTCCCCGCGGGAATAGCGAGCGATTACCGCTTTATCATGACGATTCGGGTAATCCGAAAAATAATTCTCTGCAACGACCAAAACCGATTTCACCCATGGAAACCGGATTGTGAGATCGGTTCGTTCGCGAACATTCTTTTTCATCCAGTTCATATCGGCGTGATTTCCGTTGGAAAGCCATGTCTCAAGGTGTTGTTGATACTTTACATCAAGCACCGGCGACGCGAAACCATTAGCCGAAAAACCGACCGCTTGGCAAAATTGCCTGATGAGTTCTTCCAGGTTTATCGCTTTTTTCATCATTTCCGGTTAAAAGTTAAAGACAAAGATTGTAAAAAATATACAAAGTCTTTAATATTCAACCGTCATTTTTGTAAGATCTCGTATAAAAATAAGGAATTAACGATGAAAAAAATATCCATCCTGTTTATATGCACCGGGAATTCTGTCAGAAGTCAAATGGCAGAGGCGTTGATGCGACATTTCGGCGGCGAATGGTTCGATCCACACAGCGCCGGCACAAGTCCTGCAGGATTGCATCGTTATACGCGGCAAGTTTTGTCAGAAATCGGCATATCGACCGAAGGGCAAGATTCCAAACATCTCGATGTTTACCAAAATACGGAATTCGATTATGTTATTCCGCTCTGTGAGGTCGCCGCGATCAGCTGTCCCAATTTTCCAGGAAAAAATGAGCGAATCAATTGGTATATCGACGATCCGATTCGCGTCATCGGAAACGAAGAGCGGCGGTTAATGGCTTTTCGGATTACGCGAAATATCCTTAAGGATAAAATTCTCAAGTTTATCCGCGAGAAAGCGCCGGCGCAAACACCGCCACCTGCCGTATAAATCAAGAAATCTTCAGATTATAAATGAAACCGCCCGCATATTCGATCGTCGCGGGCGGTTTGTTAATTTGTCTTCTCCGGGATTAGCGGTTTTTGCTTTTCCAGAGTTTTCCGAATAGTTGTTCGAGCACATTTCCGAGATTTTCATCACGGGCTGTCGTAATATCCGGAACGTTTTGCAGAACGACATAAGGAACCGGAACGCCTTTGACCGGGATTAATTCGGGATCGGAACCTTTAAAGTCTTCCCAATCACAAAATTCATAAAGCCGTTTCAGTTTACCGTCTGGCATACCGTGTTCGAGAATACTGTCCGGTCTCACGGGATTGAACCGGTTACGATTTTTTCTGAGTGATTCCTCGAAAGGAACATCGACATAAAAAATCGTTGCTTTCTTTAAAATCTCCTGAGAAAGATGCGGATATGCTCCTTTGTAACCGCCATGTTCGGTGCCTCTGGAAAATTCAATCAGTGTCGTCGTATTATCGTGATAGTTTTCATGATCGCGAAGTCGTTTGGAATAGTCCATTGAAATCCGTTCGATCAGCAGATGCCAAAGATATTCGTACAAAAAATATCCGTCTTTGTCCGAATGAATGCGCGGTTTATTCATCAGTTTTTCAAGAATCGCGTCTTCTTCGAACCACGTCCAGAGCATTGGAAAATCATCGATCTCGTCAAGATTTCCAATATGAAACCGCTTTTCCCGAACTTCGGGCGTCAGTTTTTTCAGATAGTCGGTGACCTCAGATTTGCCGGAACCCGGCCGACCATTCAGAATGATAATGTCAAAAATATTTTTTCCCATGATACCTTCTCCTGTTTTTGATTAATGACCTGATTTCCCAGGCGTGACATTCCATAACCGCGACATTACAACCGCTCCAATAATTGCAAACGGAATCGGCCAGAGCTTCCACGCCTGCCAACCCCAATTGGTAGTTATATAGCCGACAGCCATTCCAACAAACGCACCGGCAAGATACTGCATTCCATCGATGAGTCCGACGGCCGTACCGGCAGCCCTTCTTCCACCAAAATCCATTGTCGTCGCTCCGCCAACCATCCCGTGAGCGCCATTGACAAAGAAGGAAAGGCACGCAAGCAATATCGCCGAAAAGATCGGGCTAAGACCCAGCGCATCTGATAAATAAAAAAGTATCAACACAATAGCCATGCCGATAAAACCATAAACAATCACCGGCGCACGGCGTCCTTTATAAACACGATCCGACATGATTCCAAGTACAAAACCGCCGATAATCCCGAAAATTGCAATGCCCCACGCGGTTAACTGGTAAACAAGGTTGGTGCCAACAATCTGATGCATTTCCTTGTAATAAACCGGCCACCAGGCATCAACGACACTTCTTCTGACAAAACCAATCATCATCGAGCCGATCGCTATTGTCCACATGATCTTGCTACCAAAGACTTTTTTAAGAACTTCTTTAAAATGAACCGTTTCATCGGCACACAATTTTCCCAATCCGTCACCGGTGTCAAAATTCTCATAACCCGCTTCGGCTGGCGTATCGCGAACAAAAAACAGCGTCAATACAAATAGAAGCACAACAAACAACGCCGGAATCCAGAACGCCCAGTACCACGCGAAATATTTCACGATTAGCGGTGTGCATGAAAATGCCAAAATCAGACCAAACCGAATTAATATGCCGAAAATTGCCGCAAATGTTCCACGCTCCTGAATATGAAACCATTGTGCATTTATTTTAACGATTGATAGCGCCCCGAAAGATTGGAAATATCCGTTTATCGCCCAGATGATCGCCAATCCCCACACTACAGATCCTTTACTAAAACCCGAGCCTAAAACAGCAGCGGCGACCAGATCTTTGCCATCCCAGACAGCCGGGCTTTGTATCAATAGATGTGAAAAACCAAATAGTCCATTCATTATAACTACGCCGGCGGCTCCAATTAAAAACGCCTTCCGGCCGCCGATTTTATCAGCGATCGGACCGTTGATGACGACAGACAACCCATATACCAGCGGTAATAGCGTTTCAAAAATTCCGAGGTCGCTTTTCGTCCATCCGAAAATGCCCTGCAGGGTTGGCGCAATCGCGGAAAAATTGTACCGCGACATATAAAACATTGAATACATAAATCCGATAATTATCCAATTCTGAAATCGCCTGGCGCGATAATCAGCAGAATGTACCGGCCGCTCCATTACTAACTCTGACATTGCGGATACTCCTTATATTTCCTTTGAACTAGACAAGAAATAACATACTGTTTGAAATTATCATTTCAATTCAAAAAAAGCCAACCTTTATTTTTCAAGTTATTTTCTATAATTTAGTCATCGATGAATCAGATCAACATTAAAATAAACGAGACGCCCGAGATCACCGTAAAGCCGGGCGAAACGATCCGCGAATTGCTTCGCGTAAATCTTTCTGAAAAAGTCTATCTTCCGTATTTAACGATTAAAAACGATTTGTTTGCCTCTTTGAATGAAACCGTCAAGACCGACTGCTCGATCAGTACGCTTAATCGTTTTTACGAATCCGAACGACGTACTTATGAAAATACCGCCATTTTAATTCTCTCCTTTGTCGCCAGACATTCGTTTTCCAAACGAAGATTTGTCGTAAAACACAGCATCTGCGACGGAGTATATTGCGAATTCCTGGACGAAATACCGATCAAGGTGAAGGAAATCGAAAAATTCCGGCAAGAGTTCGCCAAATTAGTCGCAGAAAACACGCCCATACGGCCGATCATTTGGACGCTTAGCGACACTATCCATCATTTCGCAAGCCACCAAAAGGAAGATACCGTTCAACTGTTGAATCATTGTTCAGCCAATTTTGTGACACTGTATGATCTCCATGGAGAAATGTTCTGGTTCCCAAGTCCGCTGGCACCAGAAACCGGATTGATCCGTTGCTATGAACTTTTACCATACGATATTGGTTTCGTACTCCGAGTACCCGTCGAAGGAAACCCTCATCGGCTTCATACATATCGGGATCAAAGCAAATTGGGCGAAATCTTCCACGAAGCGCATGACTGGGGGCGCATCCTTGAATTATCATACACTTCTGACCTAAACAAATCCATCGCGGAAAATACCATTTCCGACGTTATTAAAATTGCCGAGGCGCTTCATGAGAAGAAAATCGCCTCAATAGCTGATCAGATCGATAAAAACCCAGATCAGGCCCGTTTGGTGTTTGTTGCCGGACCGTCATCTTCAGGTAAAACGACCTTTATGAAACGGATATACGTTCAACTACGCGTTCTTGGCCGAAAAGTCATTACACTTTCAATCGATAATTATTTTAAGGATCGGTGTGAATTGAAAGAAGAGCCCGGCAAGGGCGTCAATTTTGAAATACTCGATGCTATCGATTTGAAATTATTAAACGAACACCTTCAGCGTTTATTGTCCGGAAAATTTGTCACACCGCCGGTTTATGATTTCTTAACAGGAAAAAAGGTCGCCGGACAGGTGGAAATTAAGGCTGACGAAAACACCATTTTTATCATTGAGGGAATTCATGGGATCAATCCGAACTTGACGCCCGAGATCGACGATCGGATGAAATTTAAAATTTATATCAGCCCGCTGACGCATCTCAATTTCGATGACACAAACAGGATACCAACTCACGATACACGACTGATACGCAGAATTGTACGAGACACAAAATTCCGCGGCTACTCTGCTGCCGATACCATCCACATGTGGAAAAAAGTCGCAGAAGGTGAAAAGAGATATATTTTTACTTATCAGGGACAAGCAAATGTCATGTTCAATTCTTCACTCGTTTACGAAATCGGCGCGCTGAAGACGTCAGCGGAATTGGCTCTTAAAAAAGTGCTGATTCACGATAAGAGTTACCCGGAAGCCGACAGATTACTGCACTTCCTTTCATATTTCCTGCCTATCGAAGATGATGAAATACCGCCGACATCAATACTAAGGGAGTTTATCGGTAAAAGCTCTTTCGTTTACTGATAAACGCCTCGCCGTCAACACTTCGGCTATGTGAAAAAATTCGACTAAAAAGGAATATCGCCACCCTCGGCTGGTGCTGGGGGCACGTCCGGTTCAATCGCGTCTTTTTCTTTCGGATGACTTCCTGCAAGCATAATAATCTGATCGACATCAACATCGACCTTTGTGTGTTTCTGCTTGTCTTTGTCTTCCCATTCTCTCGTGCGAAGTTTTCCCTCGACGTAGACCAGGTTTCCTTTTTTCAGCCACTCTTTCGCATATTCTGCGCGCTGACGCCACATGACTAATTTGTGCCATTCGGTCTTTTCCTTGGTTTCGCCGCTTTTGTCTTTTGACATTTCCGATGTTGCCAAAGAAACTTCCGCCACCGCATCTCCCGCCGGCGTGTAGCGCACTTCGGGATCGCGCCCTAACCGACCGACTAAAATCACCTTGTTCACGCTGCCTCTTGACCAAGCCATTACGTTTCCTCCTCTACTTTTACTAACGGACAAGCCACCTATTATGTTTTTGGGCTAACTTATGGTAAATTATACAAAACCAAATCGAGCAAGTCAAATCTTTTTTTTTCACTAATAAAAAAATCTCGTCCCGAGAAAAATCAACCGACGAGAAATTAAACTAATGAAACAATTTTTTTCTTCATTTCAGCGATTTTTGTGGAATATTCCGGATCGTTCTTTGTCCGGTTTTCAACCCACTTGCAGGCGTGAACGACCGTCGAATGATCGCGTCCACCAAAATAGAGCCCGATGGTTTTCAGAGAAAGGTTTGTGTGGTCGCGGGCAAAACACATCGCAACCATTCTTGCTTCTGCAACCTCCTTGGTCCGACCATTTCCAACCATAGAATCGAGGTTTATCTTAAAAAAGGCGCCAACAACACTTTGAATATTTTCGATGGATATTGACGATGTTGTTCGAGTGCCCAAGATTTCTTTAATCACTTTCTGAGCAAGCGGAAGATCAATGTCAATGCTCAACAGGGAAGAGTGGGCAAGAAGTCGAATCATCGCACCCTCAAGTTCACGGATATTGGATCGAATATTTGTGGCGATATATTCGATGACTTCGTAAGGAATGTCCAATTTGTCGTCTTCCGCTTTTTTCTGAAGGATCGCTATTCTTGTTTCAAGATCGGGGGGCTGAATATCAACCGTCAAACTGGATTGAAAACGAGACAATAGTCTTTCCTGTAATCCACGAAGTTCCATTGGCGGGCGATCTGTCGTTAAAACGATTTGGCGACGATGTTGGTATAAATCGTTAAAAATATGGAAAAATTGTTCCTGCGTCTGTTCCTTTTTTTGGAAAAATTGGACATCATCCAGAAGCAACATATCAACGCTACGATAGTATTTCGAGAATTCCGTCGTCTTGTTCTTCTGTGTTGCTGCGATGAAATCGAGCGTAAAAGAATCACTCGAAACGTATGCAACCCGCTTTGCCCGACCAGTTGAAAGCGCTTCGTTTCCGATGGCTTGAAGTAAATGGGTTTTTCCCAAACCCGTTCCTCCATAAATGACCAGAGGATTAAAGGATGTTTTGCCCGGTGCGTTCGCAACGGCCACTGCGGCAGCCTTGGCGAATTGATTTCCGCCACCTTCAACAAAAGAGTCGAAAATATATTTCTCGTTAATTTTTGTGCCGCGCTCTATCATTCCCGTTCGGGGTAATTTATCTGTTATGCTGTCATTTTCCGTTGCTGTCGTCGTTTTTTGAGTGTCCTTAGAATAGCTATCGGTAATAAGAACTGAATATTTGATCAACAATCCATTCCCGGTGACATATTTAAGCGCTTTTTCCAGAATGTCACGATAATGACCATCTATCCAATCATAGAAGAATTTATTTGGAACCTGCAAAAATAATGATTCCGGCGTCATAGAAAGCGCTTGAATGGGAAGAAACCAGGTATCAAACGTCTGTGCAGGAATTCTTTGTTTTACATAATTCAGGCAGTCGTTCCAAACTACCTGAAAATCCGCGGTTCCCGTCATGATATTCTTTTCTTTTCCATTCAAGTTATCAACATCAATGTTACGTTGGTATAAAAATAATAAAAAATCGGGTGATTTTAGATAGAAAAAAACTCTCGCCAGAATTTAAATTAAAATTCCGGACAACTTCCCGATATAAAACATTCCGCACACGGAATAAATTAGTTTTTAAGGAAACCATGTCTTTTGCACGATTCCTATCAGAAATACTCACAGATAATTCTCAAACAATCCATTTGTAAACAAGTTATTAACACCATTTCAATTCATCCACTATAACCTAATCATCCCGTTTCTATAAACAAGGAAAAGAGTTCGCGCGCTACCAACACATAAACAAACGTCTTGTTAATATCATAAAAAAAATTAAATTAGGCGGATTTTGAAAAATATTTGTCTTTATTAAAGAGGCTCAAATGAAAAGAACGTTTCAACCCAGTAATCGCAAGAAAAAAAATTCTCACGGTTTTAGAGAAAGAATGAGCACAAATGGCGGAAGAAAAACACTCGCCAGAAGACGCGCAAAAGGAAGAAAAGTCCTGTCGGTTTAATCTACCAAGAGAACAGCGGTTCTTGGATTGGAATATCCGTCAACGTCTTATCAACACCCACAAAGCTATTCGATTTGAAAATATGTTGATTAGTGTCGTTCCTTATGAAACGTGGAAATTGTCCATTTCCATAAGAAGAAATATAAAGGGTTCTGTGCAACGCAATCGAATCAAAAGAGTTATTCGCGAAGTGTTCCGTAATTCCCACGACCATTTCAACCAACCAGTTGCAATGGTATTTACGGTATTATCAGAACCATCCAAATTAATTTACGCCGATCTATATCAAGCAGTAATAAGCCAGTCGTAATTCGTTATGAAGATAATTAATCTTTTACCGATTATTCTCATTCGATTTTATCAAATCTTCATTTCACCGTTTTTGCCAAAATCGTGTCGTTTTTATCCGACATGTTCTTGTTATGCACTTGACGCTTTTAGGCGGTACAATATTTTCTATGCACTCACCTTGAGTATTAAAAGAATTTTTAAGTGTCACCCGTTTCACGCCGGTGGTTATGATCCGCTGCCTCCCCCAAAGGAATAAATGTTATGGATAAGAAGTCAATCTTAGGGTTCGTTTTCGTTTTTCTCATCATTCTTGCAATGCCATATTATTTCAAGATGATTAATCCCGATCAACCGACCGAACCAACGACGGTTAATCGTCAACAAACAACCATATTGAAAACAGATTCTTCTTTACAAAAGACAGCCGCGCAACAACGCAAACCGATCGTTAAACCTCAAGAAAAAGAAATTCTTTATACAATTGATACAGAATTGTACAAGATTATTTTATCAAATCGCGGCGGAGGGACTCTTTCAAGTTTTGTATTAAAAAATTATAAAATGATTAAGAATGGCGATACGACTCTTGTCGATCTTATTAAAAACAGCGAAGTCAAATCGCTTTTTATAAGATATATTTCTGTCGATGGTGATTCTGTAGAATTGAATCAACCATTTTTATTGGAAACGCCTTTAATCGGTACCTCTTCTAAGAATTTATTGAAGCTTGGTCACGGTGATTCTTTGTCTCTTTCTTTTATATTAAAATCTGCTTCCGGCACACTGGCAAAAAAGACTTTTATTTTTCACGGCGGTGAATATACTATCGATTTAACAACCGACATCACCGGGTTACAACAAAATATTGCCTCACAGTTTTATGAGTTATCGTGGGAGGGTGGTTTACCTTATACAGAAGCACTTATCAAGGATGATACTTATTATTCAAAGGCTTACGCATTTAGCGCCGGCGATGCCGTTGATTTAGATGTAAAATCCGGTAAAAAATATCTGAGTTCTTTTACGGGAAATACTGGATGGACCGCGATTAGAAACAAATATTTTACTACAGCATTTCTCGCAAACGGAAATGGTATTGGATACCGATTGACAGCAGAAGGATTTCCCCTTGAAGGTAAAGACTTCCAGAAAGTATTCAATATGTATCTCTCGTTGCCCGTCAATAATATCAATCAAACACGCTTGTTCATCGGACCACTCGATTACCAAACCGTTAAAGGCCTTGGCGTCGATCTTGAAGAAATTATGAGTTTTGGCGCAAGCATAATTCGACCGATCAGCAAGGGAATTCTGTGGGTGTTTATCTGGATGCATACGCTTACTCCAAATTATGGTTGGGTGCTGATCGTATTTTCAATTCTATTGAAAGTGGTATTGACACCGCTGACAAATAAATCCACTCAATCAATGAGAGAGATGCAAAAACTGGGTCCGAAAACGGAAGCGTTAAAGGAAAAATACGGTAACGATCCACAAAAACTGAATACAGAAACCATGAAGTTGTACAAAGAACATGGCGTAAATCCGATGGGCGGTTGCCTTCCGATTTTACTACAAATGCCGATTCTTTGGGCGTTGTTTATCGTCTTCCGATCAACGATTGAACTGCGACAAGCCGCGTTTATCGGATGGATTACCGATTTATCTGCTCCGGACACAATTTTTACTCTTCCACTCACAATCCCAATATATGGCAATCAAGTCAATGTTTTGCCGATATTGATGGTTTTGTCTCAAATCGTCCAGCAAAAAATGTCGACGGTGTCATCAAATCAACAACAGAAAATGATGATGTATCTCATGCCGGCCGTCTTTTTCTTTATGTTTAATCAGTTCCCATCCGGATTGAATCTTTATTATACACTTTTCAACATCCTTTCAATCGTTCAACAAAAGTGGTTGACGCCTGATGCAAAGCCGAAAAAACCAAAACAGCGGACGATCGATGCCATTCGGCAATTTCAAATAAAATCCAAAAAAAGATAAATCAACACATGGCATATGCCCCAAAAAATAAAACCAACTATTGTCGCACTCTCAACGCCACACGGAGTTGGCGCAATCTCCATCATCCGACTTTCGGGACCAAAATCTCTTGAATTAGCCAAGAAATTAACCCGCAACACAAAGACCTTTTGTCCGAATACAGTTCAATACGCTCGCGTGTGGATGGCAGAACGTTTTCTTGATGAAATCATGCTGACTTACTTTCGGGCACCACATTCTTATACCGGCGAAGATATAATCGAAATATCTTGTCACGGAAGTCCGTATATCGTCGAATCGATTATCGATCTCTGTGTAAAATTCGGCGCTGTCCCGGCAAAGCCGGGAGAATTTACTCAACGCGCTTTTCTCAACGGAAAAATTGATTTGCTTCGCGCTGAAAGCATCGCTGACCTTATTGCATCAAAAACCCAAAGCGCCCACCGTGAGTCAAGCCGGCAATTATTAGGCGAAGGCGCCGAGTGTTTTCAACATCTTAAGAAAAAAATCATTCAAATTATTTCAACGCTCGAATTAGAGCTAGATTTTTCGGATCAGGAGATTACTTTCACTCCCCATGAACAGATCGAGACTAAAATTCATTCTCTCCTGAATGATATTTATGTCTTGATGAAAACTTATTCATATGGAAAAATAGTCCGCACCGGTCTTTTTACACCCATTGTTGGACCGCCAAACTCAGGGAAATCCAGCCTGTTTAACGTGCTATTACACGAAGAAAGAGTTATCGTCTCACCAATTCCCGGCACAACACGCGACACGATTGAAGAAAGTATTCAAAAGGATGGCTATCAATTCCGATTAGTTGATACCGCCGGATTGCACAATACCGATGAAGTCATCGAAAGCGCGGGAATTTCCCGGAGTCGAAAAACGATCCAAATGGCTGATCTTCTATTGTTTGTTGTTGATGCAAGAACTTGTTTGGCGGAATTCCAAGAAATATTACCCGCCAAAATCAATAATATGATCATCATTATAAACAAATCTGACATCGCCGATCCTTTTACTATTTCAAAACTGCAAAATGAGTTGTCGAGATATAAAACAATCGTCGTTTCTGCAAAGGAGCGGGTTGGGATTCACGAGTTATCAACATTGATGGTTGATTTTGTAAGGGCACAACAACCATCCGAAGAAGATTTTATTCTTACTCAAAAACGACATTATATTGCGCTAAAAAAAATGTATAAATATTTAAAACATGCAAAAACGAGCTCGAAGCATCTAATAACATCCGAGATGATTGTAATAGATTTACGCCTCGCCTTGTCTTGTCTCGATGAACTTCTTGGTAAAACTACCAATGACGACATCTTGAATAATATTTTCCAAAATTTTTGTATTGGGAAGTAAGGGTTTCACGTGAAACGGTCAGATTTCGATATTGTTGTAGTTGGCGGCGGTCACGCCGGTATTGAAGCCTCATTGGCTTCATCCAGACTTGGATTAAAAACACTTCTCATTACTTTTTCAATCGATTCTATCGGAAGAATGTCTTGTAATCCCGCTATTGGTGGTCTTGCTAAGGGTCACCTTGTAACTGAAATTGACGCCCTCGGCGGAGAGATGGCAAAAGCGATTGACACTACCGGCATTCAATTTAAAATGTTAAACAGGTCTAAGGGTCGTTCTGTTTGGTCTCCTCGCGCACAGGCCGATAAAATCAATTACTCTTTATATATGCAAACGCTTCTTCAGTCGCAGAATAATCTATTTATACTTGAAGATTGTGTAACCAGCATTTTGGTTGATAACTGTACTCTTGTTGGTGTTTGTTCCGGGATTTATGGCACAATTTCATGTAAAAAAGCCGTTCTGACGTGCGGTACTTTTCTAAACGGCCTATTACACATTGGTCTTGACCATTTTTCTGGAGGAAGAATTGGTGAAAAACCGGCTCTTGGTCTTGCGGAATCCCTAATCCATGAAGGATTAATAACCGGACGATTAAAAACCGGAACACCGCCTCGTATCTATAAAGATTCTATCAATTTTTCAAATACGACAGCACAATATGGAGATGATAATCCATTCCCATTTTCTTTTTTAACCAATAATTTTTCACCTCCAAACGTTCCTTGTTTTATTACAAAAACAAATCCTCATACACATGATATACTCCGCAACGGGTTAGATCGTTCTCCTCTTTACACTGGAATTATAAAAGGTGTCGGCCCTCGTTATTGCCCGAGTATTGAAGATAAAATTTTTCGATTCCGGGACCGCACCTCCCACCAAATTTTCCTCGAACCAGAATGGACAAATGCAGATGAGTATTACGTCAATGGTTTTGCCACAAGCCTTCCTTTAGATGTTCAGGAAAAAGCAATTCGAACGATTCCCGGATTAGAAAACGCCAAGATTGCACGTCCGGGATATGCCGTAGAATATGACTTTTTCCCGTCTTATCAATTAAATTCTTGTCTTGAGACAAAGAAGGTTCGCGGACTTTATCTTGCCGGTCAAATAAATGGCACTTCGGGATATGAGGAGGCCGCTTCGCTAGGTCTTTTCGCTGGAATTAATGCTTCTCTGAGTTTGAAAAATGAACCACCTCTTGTCCTTAGACGTGATGAATCATATATCGGCGTTTTAGTTGACGATCTTATAACTAAAAGCCCAATAGAACCCTATAGGATGTTTACTTCAAGCGCAGAACACCGATTACTGCTACGTTTTGATAATTCCGATGTTCGTCTAACATCTAAGGGTTTTCAAATTGGACTGACACCTAAAACTGTTTATGATAACGCCGTTCAAAAAAAACGGCTTCTTACCGAATCTATTCAATATCTCAAAACACACTCCCTGTCTTCTGATCAAACAAACCAAATATTATCATCTGTTCACCAATCAACCATATCTGGTGGTTTAACACTTTTTAAATTACTTTGTCGGCCGGAGGTACATTTCCAAAACATCAAATGCTTTCTTCCACCAGAATTATCTAAAGGATTTGGCTCTTTTCGAGATTTTGGAGATCAGATAGAGATCGAATCAAAATACGAGGGATATATCAAACGCAACCGACTTCTCGTCGATTCTTTTAAATCTCATGAAGGCATTAGAATTCCGCAAGACTTCAATTATCAAAATATTTCATCATTAACCATTGAAGCTCGTGAAAAATTGACTAAATTTAGGCCGGAGACGCTCGGCCAGGCTTCGAGAATTTCAGGAGTCTCACCCTCCGACGTGACCTCGCTTTTAATATTGTTGAGAAAATAACCACGGGTTTCATGTGAAACTAATGACAGATTTCCTGGCTACGATCCTCGATCGTTTTTCGAGCCAGCCGGTCTTTCCCAAAATTGCCGATGCAGTACAATCCAGTCGATCATTCGTTACAATTAGCGGACTGAAAGGCTCTGCTGTTAGCTTGTTTTCCGGCGGCCTTTATAAACAATTTAAAAAACCGTTCCTGGTCGTTGTAAAAGATTCCACCGAAGCTGAAGACATTCGTGACGACCTGGAATCTTTGGTCGGTTCCACCAAAGTCTGTTATTTGCCCGACCGCACATCGCGTCCAACACTCTTCTCAGAATTCGACACGACTTATACCTACTTTTTAAACGACACAATAAACAAACTAACAACCCTCATTAATCCGATTATTATTTCAACTTTAAACGGTCTTTCAACGCCATTTCCCGAAAAGGCGGTCTATCAGTCAAACCTCATTTTTTTAGAGGTAGGAAAACCTTTTTCCCGTGACGTTTTTATCGATCAAATGGTCGATTTTCATTACAATCCGGTTGAAGTCGTCGAATATCCGTTTGATTTTGCCGTTAAGGGTGGCGTCATCGATTTTTTCCCACCGGCCTCCCGTCATCCATATCGAATCGAATTCTTTGAAAATGTTATCGAATCTATTCGAACATTCAACACCGAAGACCAGTTATCAATCGCTCGCATCAACCGTTGCGCGCTTTATCCGAATCCAGATTTTCCTCGTGGACAGAAGGAGTCGGCAACTGTTTTTTCGTATTTGTCAAAAGACGCCATCATCATTCTTCCACATTATGAAAAATTACGATCTTCGACCGACGATGCCGATCTTTCTTTCACAACCAATCCATCATATAAAAACATTTTCCTTTACGATGTTGCCGAAGCGCAATTTAGCTTCAAAATTGTCCAGCCATCTTTTTATCAGGGAAGTATAACGTTCTTTAAAGAACATCTTGGGCGAATTTTAGCGAACCACGAAAACCCAACCATCGCAATTCTGTCCGGAAATCCGAACCAGACAAACCGTCTTAAAATCATCTTGGACACTTTCCCTATAATTCTCTGTGACGGCACACTTTCTCATTCTCTTGAGATTCCGGAGTTGAACCTTTTCATTTACGTCGAACACGAGCTTTTCGCAAGACAACGCCAATCGAACGTTTTTAGAAGCGTCGCATCCGAGACTGATCTCCAAAAAATCGATCCGGATAATATTTCGCTGGGTGACATTATGGTTCACCTGAATTATGGCATCGGACGGTTTGTTGGTCTGAGCAAGATCAAAGCCTTCGGCTCTATCCGGGAATGTCTTGTCCTTGAATATGCAGACAAGGCGCGCGTTTTTGTTCCGCTCGAGAAGTTAAAATATGTTCAGAAATATAAAACATCCGAATCGTTTTTCCCCAAACTAAACCAGTTGGGTTCAAAGGATTGGGAAAAGACCAAGACGATGACGGAAAAATCTCTTGAATATTTTTCTCAGGAAATTATCCGTTTATATGCTTCGCGATTGCATTCATCGGGCGTTGCTTTTCAACCCGACACTGAAATGCAGATCGAAATGGAATCCGAATTCATGTTTGAAGAAACACCTGATCAGGCCACTGCCGCCGATGAAATCAAACGAGACATGGAAACGCAACGACCAATGGACCGGTTGCTATGTGGTGATGTCGGTTTCGGGAAAACAGAAGTCGCCATCCGTGCAGCATTCAAATCTGTAACAAATTCCAAACAGGTTGCTATTTTGGTGCCGACGACAATTCTTGCAGATCAGCATTTTCATACTTTCACCGAACGCTTAGCAAATTTCCCGGTTAAAATCGGACTTCTGTCTCGTTTCGTTGACTCAAAAACAATCAAACGAACTATCAAAGCAATTTCCGACGGAACGGTCGACATCGTTATTGGAACTCATCGTCTTTTATCCGAAGATATTCACTTCAAAGATCTGGGATTACTTGTCATCGACGAAGAGCACCGGTTCGGTGTTAAACACAAGGATAAAATCAAATCTTTCCGCAACAATGTCGACGTGCTTTCACTCTCCGCTACACCCATTCCTCGCTCTCTGCACTTTTCATTAATTGGCGCTCGCGATTTTTCCCAGATCAACACCCCGCCAAAATCGCGCCTTCCAATATTTACCGACATTATCTCTTTTGATGAGAACATTATCAAGACGGCGGTCTATCGTGAAATCGCGCGAGGTGGACAAATATACTTTGTACACAACGAAGTTAGAACCATTGAGGTGATGACGGGCCAACTACAGACTCTTTTTCCAGAATTATCCATTCATTTTGCACATGGCCAGATGACGGAGAGGGCGCTCGAGCCGATCATGAATGATTTCATCAACCAGAAAATCGATATTCTGGTCACGTCAGCAATCATTGAATCTGGTATCGACATCCCAAACGTAAATACGATTTTTATTCATCGGGCGCAGAATTTCGGCTTAGCCCAACTTTACCAGCTACGCGGTCGCGTCGGTCGGAGTAATCGCCGTGCATACGCGTATTTAATCGTACCAAATCAGAACGCGCTGAGCCCGGACGCCACCAAGCGTCTTCAAACAATCAAACGATACACGTCGCTTGGTTCCGGTTATTCCATAGCGCTCAAAGATCTTGAAATTCGAGGTGCGGGAAACGTGTTTGGCACCGAACAAAGTGGAAATATCAACGCCGTCGGATATTCGATGTATGTTCAGATTTTAAAAGATGCATTGGCTACGGCGAAAGATAACGAGTTTGGAACAAAAACATCTCTTACACCAGCCCCGCAGGACGTTGAAATCACATACCCGAAACCGGCATTCCTTCCGGATGATTATATTTCGTCTTCTTCCATGCGTCTTCAATATTATCGCCGTTTGACGGAAGCGGGCAATCTGCCTGAACTGAAGAAAATCGAAAATGAAATTCGGGATATTTTCGGTGTCGTGCCCGAAACCGGTGAAAACTTTCTGGGTTTGTCCCGCATTCGGATTGCCGCATCGGAATTAGGGATCACTAAGATCGTTTTTAAAGATTCCATCGTTGAGATCTCTTTTGTCGACGCCAACCCATTTAATAATGACATTGATCTGGTCGAGTCGATTCGATCTGCTGCCCGAAATATCGGTTTTGCTTACAAATTTCTCCCGTCCGATGATTTGCAACTTCTTTTGTTTATCAATCGTCCGGATCCATTATTATCTCTAAAACATTTCTTGGATGTCCTCAATGAGGCGGTTAATTTATGAAGTTTTGTTATGGTTTTATTCACGAGGTCTTGTTATGAAATGTCATTTTTCCCTTCCGTTAATATCGCTGATAATCCTTCTGATAAGCACAGAATCCTGCGGAAAAGTTACCAATTCAACCACGGTGGTGCGAATCAATACAGATTGCATCACAAAAGACACTTTCGACCGGATCGTTTCGCCATCGGATTTCTCCACGATGACAAAGCAGCAGAAAATCGATCGGGTTATCTCTCTTTCTAATTCCGAACTTCTTTATTATGACGCTATAAAAAAACACCTTGACCGTGACGAATCCATCATCCAGCGCCTCAAAGATTTTACCGAAGAAAATACGATCCAAATCTATTTGAATCACATGATCCTCGACTCGGTCGTCACCGAACAATTGCTGCGCGATTCTTATGATAAACTGCCATCCGAATATCGTCAGTACCACACATTCTCCAGTGTTAAAAACGAATTGAAGGACAATGCGATCAAGTATTACCGCCCCCAGCTCCAGCAGGAGTACCTGAATTTTTTAGAAGAACTGAAGTTCCAGAATGAACTTCTGATCAACGAGAAAGATTTTAACCAACTGTTATCGGCGTTTACAGACACGCTCAAATTTCATCAATCCATCAACAAGCCGTCAACATATGTTGGAATTTTCAAAAGCATTCCGACCAATACTGTTATCGCTACTACCAAATCAAAGAGTTATGATAAAAAATGGTTTGTTGAAAAGCTGGCTGGAAACGCCGAGAAAATCCCGCCGAACATCAGCGCTTATGAAACCGCTAGTTATATCCTTGAGACAATTATTGTAAGTGAAATCATCAATGATAACGCACGCGCTGCAAAAATCGACCAAGACGAAGAGTTTGTCAACGCGCTTTATGATTTCAAACACCGGATCATACTGAACCTTTATAGAAAGAGAGAGATCGAGAACCGTGTTGCGGTCTATGAAGATTCACTGTTGGCATTTTATAATAAATATCCATCGATTTATCTGTCAACACCGACCGCTGAGGTTTGGGAGGTTTTTTTAAAAGATAAAGCGAAAGCCGAACGGCTTCTTGATTTGGCCGCGTCAGTAAAAGATTTTCCATCGTTTGCCGCCAAACACACCGAGCGTTTGACATTTGCAACAAACAAAAAAGCCTATCTTGGTTTTATCAATCACGACCAATACGCCGGAATCGGCAAGAAAGCGCAAGCCATCCCTGAAAATACCCTTTATAACGAAGTGATCCCAAGTGGACTCGGCTATTCGATCATCAGGGTCGGTAAAAAAAATCTTGCGGAACCACAACCGTTTGAGGCCGTAAAAGGCAGAGTACAGAATGATTATATAGCCGATACAAAAGCAAAAATGGAAACCGCAATTATCAATAAACTGAAACGTAAATATACAATTAAAATCTACTGGGATGCATTAGAAATGGAAGTAGCAAAGGACGAGGTAAAATAGTGCGAAAATTTTTGCTTCTTGCACTGATCCCGTTCATTTTTTCCTGTGGAACTCACAGTGATGAAGACAATGTAATTGCTCGCGTCGGAAAATCTGTTCTAACGCAAAAGGATCTTGAAAAAATGATGCCGGAGATACAGGAAAATCTGCCCGTAAGCGACGATCTTGTCGATGCGGTGGTTTCCAATTGGGTCCGGAAAGAAATGCTGTATCAAAAAGCCAAGGAGTACCATTTCGATCGTGATGAATATCTGCGCATCAAAGTCGACAATTATTTACGCGACCTGACGATTGATTCTTATGTACGCTATATTCTTCAAAACAACCTTAAGATCGCTGAAGCTGAGATCGATGATTATTACACTGGTAACAAGAATAGTTTTGTGAGAGACAAAGATGAGGCGAAGATTTCACACGTGGTCGTAAAAAACTTTGACGAAGCGCTGAAAATCAAATCGACGCTACTTGCCAGAAATTCCGATGAACTAGATAAACTGTTTAAAAAATATCCTTTCGAAACAAAAGTGATCCGTCGAGGCGAATCTCTTGCAGAACTCGACAAGACAATTTTCATTGTTGGTGTCCCGAATCAGGTTTATGGTCCGATCGCTTCTGATTATGGTTTTCATATCGTCGAGATTCTGGCAATTTACAAAGTCGGTTCGATTCGACCAGAAGAAGAGGTGCGCGATGAAATCATCCAGCGCCTTACCGAACAGAAAATCCAGGAAGAATATAACCAACATGTCGATAGTTTGTTGTCAAAAGTCAATTACGAAATCAATCAAAAGAACATCTCTAAATTTTTAGGTAAAGAATGAAAATAAAATGGTTGTTGCCGATACTGCTTTTATCTTGTTTCTGCCAAGCCCAGGAGTTAATCGATGGCGTTGCCGCGATTGTTGGCGAGAATGTGATTTTAAAAAGCGAAGTGGATCAGTTTGCCCGACTAAATGCTTCTCAGCTTCGTATTGATCCAACGAAAGATACTGAAGCATATCTCGAATTGTTAAAACGTTCGTTGAATGCACTTATTGACGAAAACATCCTTTTAGAGCAGGCAAAAATAGAAACAATCGAAGTAAAAGACCGCGATGTCGAAAATACTTTGAATCAACAGTTAGAAAACATGATATCACAAGCAGGATCCAAAGAAGCTGCAGAACAGATACTCGGCAGTTCTATTACAAAGATAAAACGAGATTATCGGTCGGTTATTAAAAATCGATTGATTGTCGAAAAACTACGTGCGGAAAAATTTCAAAAGACGACCACCAGTCGCCGTGAAATCAATAAATTTTATGAAACATATAAAGACTCTCTTCCAGAAATACCTCCAACCCTTGATTTCAGCCATATTTTATTTGTTATAAAACCGGGTTTATCAGAAGAAGCCAACGCCCTTCGCCTTGGTGACTCTCTTTTGGTGGCAATAAAATCTGGCGCCGATTTTTCCGAGTTGGCTAAAAATTACTCTGACGATCTTGCGAGTGCCGTCTATGGTGGCGATTTAGGATATATCAAACGTGGCGGATTTATTAAAGAATTTGAAGAGGTTGCTTTTTCTCTTCAACCGGATGAAATCAGCGCTCTTGTGAAGACAGATTTTGGGTATCATATCATCCAGATGATCGACAGAAAAGGTGAAAATATTAACGTCCGACATATTTTAATCAAACTAAAAGTATCCGAACAAAACACTTTCCAAACCAAGGCATTTGCCGACAGTGTTTATAATTTAATCAATAACGGCTTGGTCTTTGATTCAGCCGCCGTGTATTATAGTGATGATCCAGATGTTAAAATAACAAAGGGAAGAATTCGTCGTATTCCCAAAAATCAAATACAACAACCAGAGTTTATTACCGTCTTAGATAGTTTAAAAAATGGCCAAATGAGTCCGGTTTTCCAATCGACACTAGGCTTTCATATTTTACGGTTGAATGCAACTTACGACGATACATGGATAACTCTTGAACAATGGGCGTTGGAATACAAAAAAAATCAATTATATCGTGAATGGGTTGATAAACTTCGTTCTCAGTTTTTTATCGATATGAAATAATGTTGTTAAGTTGTTAATAAGGTTTTTGTGTTTTGTCAACCATCCGGAAATTTTATTTTTTAATTTACATAAATATAAATTCTCCATTTATTGTGTAAACTAATAACAAACTATCAACATAGTTATTTATAACTTTTTGTTATTTTTTCTCTTTTAAAAACTACACTTATTCACAAATTAACAGGCCTAATAAAATCATTAATCTTTTTATTTCTCAAATTAAAATGATATATGGAATATTTGTGATGAAACAATATTCTGAACTCAATTTGAGTAAATAAATATTGTAGTAATTTTACAACAGGAAAAGTTCTTGTTTTAAAGTGGACTTTTTGGTAAAATTGCCCGACGATAAAGTTTTTAAAATTGGGAGGTCGTAAAATGCAGTTTTCAGTCAACAAAAACACCCTTCTTTCAAACATCCAAAAAGTATCTAAGGTATCTCCTTCGCGGTCAACAATGCCGATTTTGAATAGTATTCTATTTGAACTCGAACAAAACAAATTAACTCTACGAACTTCTGATATTGAAATAACAATGTCGACATTCGTTGAAGTAAAAGGTATAGAAGACGGGTCTATTGCAATTCCTTCCAGAATGATTCTTGATATTATCAACGAACTGGATGATAGTGATATTGAAATTAAAACAGATGGTGATGCTTGTGTTACAGTTACATCATCTCACGGCGTTTATAAAATTCCAGGGAGACCCGGTGATGAATTTCCATCCGTTCCCAAAATAAATCTTATGAATTATTTAACGGTTAATAACAAACTCTTTAGCCGTATGATACAAAAATCCATTATTGCGGTTAGTAAAGATGAATTAAGACCATCATTAACAGGCATACTTCTCCAAATAAAAGAAGGCGAAATTCGCGCTGTATCCACAGATGGTCACCGTTTGGTTTGTATGATAACCAAAGAATTTAATAACCAAAATTTTGAGAGAGATGTTGTTATCCCTGCAAAATTTCTCAATCTCCTGTTAGGGTATATTTCAAACGACGGAGATACCGTTCTTGGAATCGGTGAAAATCATATTCGCGTTGAACTCGATTCTACGGTTATTTATTCTCGTTTAATAGATGATAAATTTCCAGATTACCAAAGTGTAATTCCAACGGCAAATCCGAATATTATGACCGCTGAAGTCAATCATCTTTCATCTGCGTTAAAAAGAGTTGGTATTTTTACCAATAAAGCAACGCATCAGGTTCGAATGACTCTCGATGGCGAGACCCGGAAAATAAGCGCCGAGAATAAGGAGCAGATGTCGTCTGCTGAAGAAAAGATAGAGGTTGATTATGAGGGCGATAATATTGAGATCGGATTCAACGCCGATTATTTAAGGGAATTATTGCGCAACATCGAATCTCCCAATGTTCTGATTAAATTAAAAACGAACGTCAACGCCTGTTTGGTATTGCCTGAAAATCAGGATGAGAACGAAGTCCTGACGATGTTGTTGATGCCGATTCGGTTGGAGTAATCACAGCGTCATCATCTGTATTTACAACTATTATTTTTAATTGTACTGGAATGCCGGATAGATATGTAGTAAATGGTCGTAAGAAATCTCAAACTTGTTAATTTTAGAAATTATTTAACCGCTAATTTTACTTTTCATCCGCAGTTAAATCTGATCGTGGGAGAAAATGGAAGTGGAAAAACGACCATTTTAGAAGGGCTACAGATATTAGCGCTTTCAAAAAGTTTTCGGTCTAATGTCGATGCGGATATTGTAACCCACACTGAATCCTATTATCAGGTGTTCGGCGAGTTTGAAGGAAACCGCAACTCTGACATTACTTTAAACGTCAATTTTTCCAAAAACGACGGGAAGAAAGTCTTTATCAACAAGTATCCACTGAAAAGACGTATCGATATGGTCGGGAAAGTTCCGACAGTCATTTTATCGCCGGACAATCAGAATATTACTGGCGGCGGCCCCGCCGGGCGACGTGATTTTTTCAACCGCATTCTGTCACAAATTGATCTGGAATATTTTACGCAATTAATTGAATACCGCACGCGGCTTCTTCAGCGCAATTCAATTTTGGCGACTTACCGGCTAAAGCGAAAAATGAAATATGATGCTTATGTCGAAACACACGATGAGTTATTGACAAAAGCGGCAGAATATTTACAAAAATCCAGATATAAATTTTTGGAGGATTTCAATCCGGTTTTTCAGTCGATTTTCGAGCAAATTTCTCACGTCAAGAAACCCGTCACGCTAAAAATGCAGTTTAGCGCGAACACAGACGGCGCGGATTTCAGAGAAACGTTTCTTAGAAAACTTCGGGATCGTTTCACCAAAGATCTTGAATTTGGCAGAACAACATGTGGTCCGCATTTGGACAATTTAGTCGTCCTGCTGGGGGATAAAGAAATTCGCCAAGTTGGTTCTCAGGGCGAACACAAGGTGGTTTTGGTGGCGCTGAAAATGGCGGAAGGACAGTTTATCCAGAGTTGTCAACCGGAATCCGTAATTTTTCTGCTGGACGATTTATTCGCGCTCCTCGATGAAAGACATTGTCTGAAAATTGTCAAAGAAATCAGCCGTAAAAACCAAACATTTGTGACAACGACGGACGCAAACCTTTTAACAAAATATGGATTCGATGAATCGAATCCTGAAATGAAGATCATCCATCTTTCAGGGGAGATGTCGTGATGTTTACCAGCCTTGGCGACGCTCTTCAGAAAATGCTCAGAAAATATGATATCGATAAGTCAATACGGCAAAATCAGGCCATGGACGTTTGGAATCAGATTGTCGGAAAGGCCATTTCGATTCACGCGGTCCCGGAAAAAGTTGCTTTTGGTAAACTGTACGTTCGGATTGATTCTCCAGCCTGGCGAAACGAACTGTCTTATCGAAAGATCGAGATAATGAAAAAAATCAACAAGAAACTACAAGGCGAAATGATTAAGGAGATAGTATTACGGTAAGCGAAATCAAATTTACGGAAGCGTCGAACTACGGCGCCGAAAAGATCACGGTACTGAAAGGGCTTGAAGCCGTCCGAAAACGCCCGGCAATGTATATCGGCGACACCGGAAAGCGCGGTCTGCATCATCTGGTTTTTGAAGTTGTCGATAATTCAGTCGATGAGGCGATGGGTGGCTTTTGTGACCAGATAGTTGTGACGATTCATACCGATAACACAATCAGTGTTTTAGATAATGGACGCGGCATTCCTGTGGATATGCACAAAGAAGAAAAGAAACCGGCGCTTGAAGTCGTTATGACCATACTTCATGCAGGCGGTAAGTTTGACAAAGGTTCATATAAAGTTTCTGGAGGCCTACACGGTGTCGGTGTTTCTGTTGTCAACGCATTGTCGGAAGAATTGACCGTCGAGGTTTATCGAGACGGAAAGATTTATACACAAACCTACAGGCGCGGCATTCCAGCGAACAAAATGGCAGTTATCGGCGAAACTAAAAAACGCGGCACATATACGCGTTTTCTGGCGGACACCGAAATTTTTAAGAAATATGAATGGGATTATGAAATTCTTGCGCACAGGATGCACGAACTCGCCTTCCTGAACAAAGATCTTGAAGTTCAGTTGAATGACGAACGCGACGGGAATAAAGAAACCTATCGTTATAAGGGCGGGCTGATGGAGTTTGTCACATACCTTGACGAAACGCGCCCCTCTCTCATCGAAAAACCGATTTATATCGAAAAGGAAGTAGACGGCGTTCCGGTTGAAGTTGCTCTTCAATATAACACATCCTATTCGGAGAATATCTTCACGTTTGTAAACAATATTAATACCGTCGAGGGCGGAACACATCTTATCGGCTTTAAAACCGGCGTTACCCGGACACTGAACAATTACGCCCAGAAGAATAATATTTTCAAGAAAGAGGCGTTCACGCTTTCAGGCGAAGATGTGCGCGAAGGATTAACCGCCGTAATTAGTATCAAAGTTGCCGAACCGCAGTTTGAAGGACAGACGAAAACGAAACTCGGTAACTCCGACGTAAAAGGTATTGTCGATTCTGTCGTTTCGGAAGGTTTAGCCGAATATCTTGAACAGCATCCGGCGCAGGCCAAGCGGATTATCGAGAAATGTCTCAATGCGGCCAGATCGCGTGAAGCGGCACGGAAAGCCCGCGAACTGACGCGCCGTAAAAATTTGCTCGACATCGGCAATCTTCCCGGAAAATTGGCGGATTGTTCGACAAAGGATCCATCGCTGTGTGAGATGTACATCGTCGAAGGTGATTCCGCCGGCGGTAGCGCCAAACAAGGGCGCGATCGTAAATATCAGGCGATTCTTCCTCTGCGTGGCAAGATTATCAACGTCGAAAAATCCCGCATTGATAAAGTTCTCGACAACAACGAAGTCAAGACGATGATCACCGCGCTCGGTACCGGATTTGATGAGGAATTCGACATCGAGAAATTGAGATACAATCGCATCATCATCATGACCGATGCCGATGTCGACGGGGCTCACATCCGTACCCTTCTGTTAACATTTTTCTTCCGGTTTATGCCAAAACTGATTGAAGAAGGACATGTCTATATCGCCCAGCCGCCGCTTTATAAAGTGTCCGTAAAGAAACAGGATTACTATGCTTATGACGAAGATGAGCGCGAAATTCTGGTCAAGCGGTTTTCAAAAGACGCTGACAGCAAGAAGATAGAAATTCAGCGCTATAAAGGTCTCGGCGAGATGAATCCCGAACAACTCTGGAGCACCACGATGAATCCGGAAAATCGGACGCTGGTGAAAATCAGTATAGAAGATGCGTCGAGCGCCGACAGAACGTTTTCGATCCTGATGGGAGGAGACGTTGAGCCGCGGCGACAATTCATACAAAAAAATGCAAAATATGTTAGAAATCTGGATATTTAAATCATGAATAAGCAGGTAAACATAGAATTTCAGAGAGACCGCATCATTCAAGTCAATATTGATGAAGAGATGCGCAACTCGTATCTAGATTATTCAATGTCGGTCATCGTTTCCCGCGCCCTGCCGGACGTTAGGGACGGGTTAAAACCGGTGCACCGTAGAATTTTATACGGAATGTCCGATCTCGGCTTGCCGTTCAACCGGCCAACAAAGAAATGCGCACGAATCGTTGGAGAGGTGCTTGGTAAATATCATCCGCACGGCGACTCGTCCGTTTACGACGCGCTTGTCCGTATGGCGCAATTATTCTCGATGCGCTATCCGCTGGTAGATGGACAGGGCAACTTTGGATCGGTTGATGGTGATGGTGCCGCCGCGATGCGATACACCGAAGCGCGCCTTAGCCGTATTTCCAGCGAATTAATGCGCGATATTGAAAAAGAGACCGTCAAATTCATCCCAAATTTCGACGATTCGCTGACAGAGCCCAGCGTACTTCCAACCGCTATTCCGTTACTTTTGGTCAACGGATCCAGCGGCATCGCCGTCGGTATGGCGACGAATATCCCGCCGCACAACCTGACGGAAGTGTGTAACGCGGCCATTCACCTGATCGATAATTCCGAGGCAACCATCGCCGATTTAATGCAATTCATCGCCGGACCGGATTTTCCGACGGCGGCGACCATTTTAGGCAGAGAGGGTATTCGGTCGGCCTATGAGATCGGACGCGGCATCATTCACGTTCGCGCTAAGGCGTACGTGGAGACGAACAAAACCGGCAAAGAGAGTATCATCATCACCGAACTTCCCTATCAGGTTAACAAAACTACTCTGCTGGAGAAGATTGTCAGCCTCGTTCGCGAAAAAACCATCGAGGGAATTTCCGACATCCGCGACGAATCGGACAAAGATGGCATCCGTGTCGTCATCGAACTGCGCAAAGACGTCATTCCGGAGGTCATTTTAAATCAGCTGTATAATCACACACAATTACAGGACAGTTTTGGCATCAACATGCTCGCGCTCGTTCATGGCATTCCGAAGCAATTGAATTTGAAAGAAATCCTGAGTAATTACATCGACTTCCGCCATGAGATCATTGTCAAGCGAACAAGGTTCGATCTCAGACAGGCTGAAGAGCGGGCGCACATTCTGGAGGGCTTAAAGATCGCGCTCGATAATATCGATGAAGTAATCGCTATTATCCGTGGCTCGAAGATTCCGGATGAAGCCAAAATAAATCTGATCGAACGGTTTCATTTTTCCGATCGTCAGGTGCAGGCGATTCTCGATATGAAATTGCAGAGGTTGACCGGCTTGGAGGTCAGCAAGATCGTCGAGGAATACCGCGAAACGCTAAAACTCATCGAGCGACTCAAATACATTCTCGAAAACGTCGCCGAACAGCTTTTGCTGGTGAAAAACGAATTGATAGAAATACGCGATAAATACGGCGACGAACGGCGCACGGAAATCATCAACGATGACGGCGAATTTTCGATCGAAGATATGATCGCCGAAGAAGATATGGTCATTACCATCACGCACAATGGCTTTATCAAGCGCTTTCCGGTTGATGTTTCAAGACGACAAAACCGAGGCGGGCGCGGTAGCCAGGGCGCGCAGGCGAAAGACGATGATTTCGTCCGCACGATCTTCATTGCCGGAACGCATGACTATCTGATGTTTTTTACCAATAAAGGGCGATGCTATTGGCTTAAAGTGCATGAAATTCCACGCGGCGGAAAAGCAACCCGCGGCCGGGCGATTGTTAACCTGATCAATACCCAGCCAGACGAATTGGTGCGCGGCGTTTTGAGCGTCAAGGAATTCGATGACACCCACAACATTATTATGGCAACGCGAAAAGGTCTGGTGAAAAAGACAGTTTTGTCTGAGTATGGAAATCCCAGAAAAAACGGCATTCGCGCGATCAACCTGAGAGACGATGACGACCTTATCGATGTGCAAATGACGACGGGCGATCAGGACATCATTCTCGGCACTTCCGAAGGAAAATCCATTCGATTTCATGAGGTGGATGTTCGACCGATGGGCAGAACGGCAACCGGTGTTATCGGCGTTCGTATGCCGCGAAAAGACACTCACGTTATTGGAATGGTCACCGTCAAAGGTGAAAGCGGAACCCTACTGGCGGTTTCTGAAAACGGCTTCGGAAAAAGATCGGACATCAAGGATTATCCTGTCATTCACCGTGGCGGCAGCGGTGTCATCACGCTGAAAACGACCATCAGAAACGGAAAAATGGTCGCGCTTCGCGAGGTTGTGGATTCGGACGATCTGATGATCATTACCGTTAAGGGCGTATTGATTCGATTGCCTGTATCGACGATTCGGACGATCAGCCGGAATACGCAGGGTGTTACACTCATCAAGTTGGATGATGGTGATGCTATTTCCGCCGTAACACGCGTCGTGGAATCTGAGGTTTCGAATGGAAACGGCGAAGATGCGGAAGAAAACGGCCTGATTAGGGTCGAAACCGACGACGTCAATCTTTTTGTACCTTCCGAAAACGAAGACGAGTAAATATTTATGGTTTCGGGCGGCAATCCAGAAGAACGATCTCACATTTTAACGAACTGGAATCGTCTGAACGAAAAGGTTGCTGCGACGGCGATGCGGGTCGGAAGAACTCCCGAATCCGTCAAGATCATTGCTGTGGGAAAAACGTTTCCAGTCGAAACGCTGGCGGCTGCAATTGGCGCCGGGATCAGCGTTTTTGGTGAAAACCGCGTACAGGAAGCCGCGCTAAAAATTGAATTCTTCCGAAATATTCCCAATATTGAATGGCACATGATCGGTCATCTTCAAACGAATAAAGCAAAAAAAGTCGCCGAACTTTTTAATGTTATCCAGTCAGTTGACTCATTCCGTTTAGCACAATTGCTTTCGGATGAAGGCTTCCGACTCAATCGGACGATTCAGATCTTGCTGGAAATCAACACATCCGGCGAATCGGCGAAATCCGGAATGACGCCCGGCGCTCTTTTGTCGATACTGGATGAAATCGCCGTTTTACCGAATCTTGAGGTAACCGGGCTAATGACCGTTGGGCCGTTAACGGAAGATGTCAATCAAATCCACCTCGCATTTCGTAAACTCAAAAAACTGTACGATGTCGCTCGCGAAAAATCTTATCCGAATTGCCGATTCGATTGGCTATCGATGGGAATGTCCGGCGATTTTGAAATCGCTATCGAAGAAGGATCGAACATGATCCGCATCGGACATGCGATTTTCGGAAAGAGAGGTGTTGCATGATTCAACCGCAGGACATTCTGGAGCGGGAATTTAAAAAATCTTTCCGCGGCTATGATCCCGTTGAAGTTCGCTACTTTTTGCAACTATTGGCCGAAGAGATCGAGAAATTAAAAAGCCGGGTTCAGGAACTTGAACCACTGGAAAAAGAACACGAGGCGATTCGTGCAATTCAGCCGGAAAAGATATTGCGGGAAGCGACTGAAAAAGCCGAGCAGATGATCCGTGACGCGGAAGATATAGTGCATGGTGCGCTTCGGGACGCGACCACCGAAAAGGAAAAGATCGAAACGAAAATTCAGAGTTTAAAACATCAACGCAATAAACTAATCCGCCAGTTAGAAAGCGTCCATAAAAATCAGGCGAAAGTCATCGAATTCTTAACCGGTGACGACGAAAAAACCGACAATAACGAACAAAATATCAGTTAATGTTTGGGAGAAACGGTCATGGCAACACTTTACACTGAAATTATCAGAAAGATCGCAGGATCAAAATCCTTCAGATTTGCCGCGATTGTCTCGGCGAATGCAGTGCCGACGAGTTATTTCGACGACAACAAGTTGCCTCCTATTTTCCGAAATCCAGACGTAAACACCTGGGAAGATATAACAACGAACACTTTGATAATACAGACCACGAAATCCGGCGATCCGGTCGTTTGGCGGGAATCCGTTCGGGCTTGCGTTCGACTTGGCGCGAAAGAGTTTTTGTTCGTCGGCAGTGGAATTTCTACTAAAGATAGGACATCTTTTAAGGGTTGCATCGTGACAAATCATGTGAATGTTTCTGGAGAAAATCCGCTGATCGGCCCCAATGATGATTCATTTGGCTTGCGATTTCCCGATATGTCGAATCTTTATCATCCGTTGATAATGGCTAGGCTGAAAAATTGTTTGCCTGGCGCGAAATTGACCGAAGGTCGTTTGTTGGTTTGTTGCGGTGAAACTGCCGAGACCGATCTCGAAAAATGCATTGCCGGACGCCCTGAAATCAAAGTTATCTCGCGAGATGTCGCATTTGGAGCCATCGCTGCCAAACATGCGGGAATTCCATCCGTAGCGGTTGTCTTTTATCCAAAGGTCAATCCGGAAATTGTTGTCGGCTTGATCCGGGAATTTTTTCAGAAGAAATGTTGACGGTGACACGATTTCGTGCCGACGCAAAGAAAATCCATAAAATCATTTCTAATTGTCTTCTCTTTTAGGTTATATTTTTATCCTGAAATGATGCCGGTTGGTTTTTAGAGAGGAATTTTTGGGTAAAAAGGGGCTGATTCTGATTTTGGTTTGTGTCGCACAGATCTTTGCAAGAGCCGAAAGTGCTCAGAAGGTGGATCGGACTTTCACGGATAAAGACACGGCGCGGGTTTGGGTTTACATTCGCAAAGACGCCTTGACGGAAAATCGGCGGCAGCCGGATATTTGTTCCGCCAAGACACGGCGCCGCCTTCAAAAAATAGGCTTGTCCGTTACAGAAGATTTTGTCCCGGACGAAACTTTTCGCAAGATGCTTTCCAAACACGTAACGACCATCCGGCACTATTCTAAAATCCTGTGCGCTTATAGTTGCGAAGTCACCAGATCGCAATATGAGGAACTTGTGGGCTTACCGGAAATCGACTCGATCGATCCGGTCGGCGTTTATAAAAAGTCTGTCGATCTTGAAAAAATTGTAAATGATGACAAAAATCTTGGCCGAATATCGAGCAACGCCGGAGATTATGGCGGTTCTTACCAACAACTCGCACAGTTGAACATACCCGCCGTTCATGATTCCGGTTTGACAGGAAGAGGTATCCGCATTGCGATATTCGACACCGGTTTCAATAAAGATCATCCGGCGTTTCAGCGCATTATCGATGAAGGACGGCTGATTGCCGAACACGATTTTATTTTCGACGACGAGAATGTTCAGGATACAGATAAAGCTGATACGACAGACGAGGGCAATCAGGGCGGCCACGGAACTTCGGTTTGGAGCGAGATCGGCGCTTACGTTCCCGGCGCAATGATCGGCGCGGCCTATCAGGCTGAGTTTCTTTTAGCCAAAACCGAACGTCTGGGTTCCGAAACGAGCGCCGAAGAAGACAATTATGTAGCAGCAATCGAATGGGCTGACAAACTTGGCGCTGATGTGATTTCGACATCGCTTGGTTACCGCGACTTTGATAATTTCGCTTACTCATTCGCGGATCTGGATGGTGAAACCGCCGTGACAACTAAAGCGGTCAATTGGGCGTTTCGGCGCGGAATCATCGTTGCCGTTGCCGCCGGAAATGAAGGAAACGATGCGCATTATCCCGACGGCGGGCTCGGTTCACCGACAGATGCATTTGGCGCATTGAGCGCCGGAGCCATTGATGTTAACGGTGTTATCGCCGGATTTTCTTCACATGGTCCGACGGCAGACGGGCGGATCAAGCCGGATTTATGTGCAAGAGGCGTTTCCGCTTATTTGGCAAGTGGATACTCTTCTGGTTTTGGAACCGGAAACGGAACATCGTATGCGACACCACTCATTGCCAGTTCCGCAGCGTTGGTTCTGGAAAAAAATCCGGACTGGTCTCCCGCAGAAGTCATTCTTGCTTTGAAAAAATATGCAAATCGCGCGGATATGCCGGACGATCGTTACGGCTGGGGAATTCCAAATGTCTGGAAAACGATTTTTCAAGGTGATGCACTGGATTTTCCAGATTTTGAACTGACCGACAACCAGATTCTTTGTTATCCAAATCCGGCCGCGGTTTCAACAAATATGTTTTTCAAATGGGACAATTTAAAACCGTCGTCGGAATCGGCGAAACTGGAAGTTATCGATATGACGGGCAAGATTGTTTGGTCCCAAAAAATTCCTGATAAATGGGAAGGCATACGGGAAACGATACCGTGGAACCTGCTTTCCGGTTCGGGCTTGCCAGTTTCTTCCGGTATCTATTTTGTCCGGCTGACTCGGAAAGATCACGTCCAGTGCGGGCGAATGACAGTTTTAAGATAAATTGTTCGTATCTGCCGCTGACAACCATTATATAAGAAGGTTATCTAAGAAGAAGTTTTGAGGTCATATGGAAAAAGAAGAGATAGACTTGATCAAAAGAATTCAGAGCGGAGAAAAAATGGCGTTTCAACAGGTAATGAGCAGGTACGGCGACAAGGTGATGGGCCTTGCATATCACTTTACCCGGAACACGCAAGACGCCGAGGATTTGTATCAGGAAACGTTCATAAAAGTTTACCGGAACATCGAAACTTTTCGATTTGAGAGCGAATTTTTCACGTGGATTTATCGGATTCTGACGAATCAGGCATTCAATTTTTATCGTAAGAATAAGCATATGACAATTGCCGATCCGGGTGAAGACGACTATCTCTGGGAAACACTCCCGTCCGATGACGAAGAAGCCGACCGGGAAACATTCAGCTCCTCGCTTCGAGGACAGATCGACTGTGCTCTGAAAAAATTGTCTGCCCAACAGCGGATAGTTTTCATCCTCAAACACATCGAAGGAAAAAAAATAAAAGATATTTCCGTGTTGCTCGACTGCACGGAGGGCACAGTCAAACGATATTTGTTCAGAGCAACCCAGAAACTCCAAGCCATGCTTGCAGAGGCTTGAAAAGGAGAAATGGCCATGAAACATGACAGAAAATATGAAGAATCAACAATTCTTTACTTCTATAACGAACTATCTGACGTGGACAGACTCGATTTTCAACAACACCTGAAATCTTGTCCGAATTGTCAGATGCAGATTGAAAGGCTCGAGAAACTTGGAGCCGCTTGCCAGAAAAGCGTCGATATAAAACCGGCAGACGAGTTGCTCGACCGTCTCAATCAACAGATCATGGAAAAAATCGTAGCCGAACCGAAAAAAGGAATCGTGAGGCGCTTACGGTATGGGTGGTCAGATTTGGCGGGTTCTGTCCTTGCCGCTTTTATGCGACCGCAATATCAGGTCGTCACAATCGGGATGACCTTTATCATCGGCATTCTGGTCGGGAAAATCTGGCTTAGCACAGGCCTGAGAAATGATCCGAAAATGCTGGCAAATTTTGTGAACTACCAGACGACGATGACCGATGCGGAGAAAGCGGATTTTCAAAAAGCGATGGCTAATTATATGCTGAACAACGGAAACGTCGAAATAGCCGACCTCAACGTTGAAATCACCGATCCAGTAAAGATGAATAACGATCTTAACGGCGATGGTGTCGTCGAAGTCGCCCTGAGGGTCGAACGCGATTTCGCCCTGAAGGGTGGTCTGGACGATCCGACGATTCAAAATATGCTCAGGTATTCCGCGATTCATGATCAGTCGCCGGAACGCCGGATGAGAGCGGTAAAATTGCTTTCGCAGGCAATTCCGAGTAATGAAATCGATAACACATTGATAGCGGTCTTGCTTCGGGATAATGCCGGTGATGTTCGCTACCGCGCGATGGAGGCGCTGGCGAAAAAAAAGGCATCGGAACAAGTGGTCGAGGCGTTCAAATCCGCCGCATTACGGGATTCGGTTCCCACGATCCGGAAAATGGCTGTCGAGCGATTGATCTCGGTCGGCAAGGATGAGATCGTTCCCGTTCTTGCACTGGTTTATTCACAAGAAAAAGATGAATCCGTTCGTGTCGTCGCAAAAGAAGGACTTGATTCATTGAACCGGAAAAATAACAAAATAAACAGATAAAGGAGCAGGCATCATGAAACGAACCATTCAAGTTATATTGATCGCCTTGATAGCAAGCGCGGTAGTAATTCCGCAAAGTAAACTAAAATACGATGGAACGCGCTATACAGGTGAAATCGTGAAAAAGTTCGATGTCCAGAGCGGGGGAGTTCTGGATATGAAAAATATGACCGGCGATATTTCGGTCGTAGGTGAACAGCGGAACGATGTCGAGATTCAGGAAAAATTTCGCATCGAAGCGTACTCGGAATCCGCCGCAGAAAATATTTTACAGGACGAAAAAGCAAAATATTTACAAAAAGGCAACAAAATAACAGTTGAAGGAACAGAGAATCAATCTAGGCGATATAGAAGCCAGTTCAATGTTAAAATCCCGGTCGCCTTTGACGTGGTCGTTAAGACGTCCGGTGGTGACCTTTCGCTTGATAATCTGCACGGTCACGCAGATATTCGCACCAGTGGCGGCGATATCGAAATATCGGACGTGAAAGGAGAACTCAACGGTTCGACTTCGGGTGGTGATATTACCGTTGAACGGTTTGTCGGAGTTACAAAAGTGACCACCTCTGGCGGCGATATTCGCATTCTGCATCATGACGGTAACCTTTGGGGAAAAACATCGGGTGGCGACATCAACGTCAACGACCTTAAGGGTGACGGTGATGTTTTCACGTCTGGTGGAGATATAGATATTCAAATGGTTGTCGGGAAAATCCTGAACGCCAGAACTTCCGGTGGTGACATCGGTCTGTCTAAAATCAATGCGGTAACAGATGTGAGCACGTCCGGTGGCGACATTGTGGCGGATGAGGTAGAAAAGGATTTTAAACTCAGCACATCAGGCGGCAACATTGAGATTAAAAAGGTTGGAGGAAAAATAGAGGCGCACACTTCGGGTGGCGATATATATGTCGGCGAGGTGATTGGTTTTTGTAAGGTCAGCACCTCTGGCGGTGACATCGAAGTCGGAAAAGCGGGAAAAGATCTCGTTGCAACGACATCCGGTGGTGACATTGTGATTTTAGGTGTTGTGGGATCTTTGAACGCCAGAACATCTGGCGGCAATATTGAAGCCCGGAAGCTCTATGCTTCCGGAGTAACCGATAACTCCATCAAGATGTCCAGTTCGGGCGGCGATCTGATGCTTTACCTTCCGTCAAAAGTCAAAGCCGTTGTCAGTGCCGAAATCGAACTCACGCGTCGGCATGACGAGGATTGCGATATTTTTTCGGATTTTCCTCTGGCGATCGATAAGATTGAAAAGGGATCGAAGTTACTCATTACCGGACACGGCTTGATCAATGGCGGCGGAGACGATATCAATCTCAGCACTAATGACGGTAACATAAGAATTCGCAAGACTAACGGGAATTGAACACCATGGTAACAAAACATCAAAAAAACCGCTTTTCTACGATCAGAGTTATGCTTCCATGTCTGCTGTTTTTCGGAACGCTGTTGGCATCGGACGCACAGACTGTTCGTAATGATATTCCGTTCAAAGGTGAAAAACAACTCGACACCGAGATCGAATTTGCACTGGGACGATTGTTCCTGAAAAGTCTTCCCGACAATAATTTCATAATGAAGTCGCAGATGACCTATTATGACAAAGATCTCAAGCCGATTTTAGAGTATAAAGTTCTTGGAAATCGTGGACGACTCCATCTCTACACTCACGATAAGAGCAAAGAAAAGCATTTCAATTTAAAACATGAGAAGGATTCATATAGAGATTCCAAGAAAAACACATGGGAACTTGGCTTCAATAAAAATATTCCAACCTCGTTTGATATTGAAATGGGTTTGGGCGATGGAGAAATGGATTTTACCGATATTCGCGTCACAGACCTGAGCCTTGAATGCGGATTAAGCGACGTAACTGTCGAATTCAACAAGCGCAATAAAGAGGAAATCCAGAATCTTAACATCGAAACCGGCCTGGGAAATGTGACCGTTCGTGGTCTCGGGTTGTCAAATATGGAGCGCTTTGATGTCGAATGTGGTTTGGGGGCCACAACCCTTGAATTCAATGGAGATCTTCTGCGGGATGCCAAAGGCAAGATTAGTGTCGGACTCGGATCGGTTAGGATTAAGATGCCGGACAACGTTGGAGTCGAAGTTCAGGCCGAAAGTTCCTTTTTATCATCGTTAAATCTTCGCGGGTTCGATCGCATTAGCGGTGACATTTATCGAAGCGGAAACTGGAAAAACACGAAAAAAAAGGTATATATCGTTGTTGAAGTCGGATTGGGCAGCGTCGATTTCGATTGGATCGATTGACCCCTCCGTCCCTGTAAACGGGACTGCTATAGATCGAAAAGCCGGAAGAAATACTTCCGGCTTTTTTATTTTATTAAAACGGATTTTTAATAGTCTTCGCGGATGAGAAGAAGAATGGATGAATGAGAAACGATGAGATATTTTTTATTTTCGATCTCGATTTCGACGGCGGCTTTTCTCAGGAAGATCGCATAATCGCCTTCTTCGGCCTGAAGCGGAACGTATCGTGGTTCGTCACTCTTTTCTTCTTCCCACGGTTGTTCGTCCAGATCGTTATCGAATGGAAGCGGAAATCCCGGCCCAGTCTTAACGACGTATCCGCCCTGAACTTTTTCCTTTTCCTTGATGCCGGGCGGGAGATAAAGACCGCTCGGTGTTTTGTTGTCATCTGGTTCCGGGTCGATTAAAACCCGGTCGCCGATGAGAATAATTTGTTTTCCTTCTTTCATCATGGGAGGAATTTACTTGTTTTTACAATCGGTTTGCAAGACGAAATTCCAGTGCAAATTTGTCCAACGATTTTTCATGGGACATTCTTAAGTTAGGATGGAAGTTGTTTGATAAACAAAGGTGAATAGACAAATGATTGATGAGATTTTTGATGTAGTAATAGTCGGTGGCGGGCCGGCCGGATTGACGGCTGGAATTTATACGGCGCGCGAGACGCTCAAGACGATGCTGCTGGAAAAGGAATTGACCGGCGGATTACCGGCAAAGGTCGATATGATAGAAAACTATCCCGGCTTTCAGGACGGAATTATCGGTATGGAATTGATGGACAAAATGCGGGCGCAGGCGGAAAAATTCGGTGTCAATTTTGGTGAATTCGATGATGTCAGCAAGATCGTTCCCGAAGGAAAAACCTTTCGGTTGATCACCGAAAACAATGAATATATTTCACTGGCTGTGATCATTTCGACCGGCGGATTTCCACGAACGATCGGCCTCGAATCCGAAAGTGCGTTGTTGGGAAAGGGGGTCTCTTATTGTGCCGTCTGCGATGGGCCGCTTTATAAAAACGCCGAACTCGCGGTTGTCGGCGGTGGCGATGCGGCTGTTCAGGAAGGAATTTATCTGACCAAATTCGCAAAAAAAGTGACGATCATTCACCGGCGCGATCAATTGCGCGCCCAGCCGATTCTTCAGCAACGCGCATTCACAAATGAAAAAATTGCCTTCAAATGGGATTCGGCCGTGACAGAAATTCTCGGCAGCGATCATGTCGAAGGTGTTGAAATTCGGAATATCAAAACCAATGAAAAAAGCCGGTTTGCCGTTGACGGTGTTTTTGTGTTTATCGGCTGGACGCCGAATACGGCGTTCGCAAAAGATTTGTTGAAGTTAGATGGCAGCGGTCACATCATCACCGACGAGAATATGGAAACATCCGTGAAAGGAATTTTCGCGATCGGCGACGTACGGTCAAAAAAATATCGGCAAATTGCGAACGCGGTCGGTGACGGCGCAATCGGTGCGCTCGCCGTTTCGGATTATCTTGCCGGTATCTTATAATAGACGCACTACACGATTTATTAAAGGGGATTCATTATGCTTCGATATTATCGGAAATTGTTCATTATCACCTGTCTTTTTCTGGCGTTTTGGGGGAAAGAAGGCTTTTCAGAAGAGTGCACGACAGGTTTGTTTTCCGGCGAGGTAACAAATAGCGGCCGCCCGATCCTCTGGAAAAATCGCGACTCGAGTTTCAAGGATAATGAAGCGGCATTTTTCTCTCATGGCGGAACGCAGTTTATCGCGATCATCAATGCCGATGATACGACGCAGGTTTGGGCGGGCGTGAACAACCACGGATTCGCGATCATGAATGCCGAATCTCGCGACATGGCGGCTCCCGGTGAAGAGACGCTTTATGATGATGAAGGCGTCTTGATGAAAACGGCGCTTATTCAATGCAAAACGGTCGAGGATTTTGAAAATCTCTTGAAGAATACAAATGAAACCGGCAGAGCCGTCACGAGCAATTTCGGGGTGATTGATGCGTTGGGAAACGCTGCCTATTTTGAGACGGGCAACCATGAATACTTTCGTTTCGAGGCAAAAGACGCGGACGAAAAATTTCTGATCCGCGCCAACTTTGCTTACAAGGCGCGTTCCGAAGAAGGTTATGGTAAACTGCGCCATGATCGGGCGTTCGGACTGGCAAAAGAAATGGCGGCCGCAGATCGTCTGAATGCTCAAAACATGATCTTGGAAATAACGCGCGATATTCAATCACCAGAAACAAAGCCCGGGATGATTACGATATGCGATGGCCAAAAAACAGTTGATACGATCAATCGATATCGCACCGTCGCTGCGGCAGTTTTTGACGGTGTCCGGCTTGGTGAAGATTCGCAATTGACAACATTCTGGTGCACGTTGGGCGAGCCGGCGATCTCGATTTCGGTTCCACTTTGGGTGAAATCTGGATGTGTTCCGATGTTGATGGATTCGGTTGGTTTTGCACCGCTGAATATGCAATTTCAAAAACTAAAATCAATTGTTTACAATGATACTACTCTACAAAAAGACGTGATTAAAATTTTTACCTGTCTTTTTATCCAAGATAAAATCAATGATGTCCAGAAAACCATTTTTCGGAAGACAGAGAAAAAAATGAAAAAATGGCGGAAACATTCACCCTCTCCGAAGCAAGTCGCGACGTTTCAGAATGAGATGGCAGAGATGGCACATCGCTCAGCTAAAGAGATACAGAAGCAGTATACAGAATGGAATTTAAAAAGAATGATATACAGCCAATGGAATCATTAAGTATCGAAAAATGGCAATCGCTAAAATAAAATATAAAATGTTAAAATTGGCTTTTTGTGTCATTCTTGTACCAATTTTTCTTTTCGGCCAGGCGGATAATGGTCGGATCAGCGGCTATTTGCACGATGCTTCAACCGGTGAGCCGCTGATGTTCGCAAATGTCATGGTTGTTGGAACGGATTTCGGCGCTGCGTCTTCGGTTCAGGGATTTTACGTCATTAGCGGCGTTCCCGCCGGAAATTATTCGCTGAACGTGATGATGATGGGTTACAAACCTGTCGAAAAACAGATCGTCGTGACGCAAAAATCCGACCAGCGTCTGGATTTTGAATTGAATATCGAACCAGTGCATGGTGAAGAAGTAACCGTGACAGCCGAGAGGACGCGCTTCAAGGAAAAAGTCGAAATCAGCCGGACAAATCTGTCGTTTCGCGAGATCAAATCGACACCGGCGTTCATCGAATCCGATTTATTTCGTTCGCTTCAGCTTCTTCCGGGAGTGTTGGCGCAAAACGATTTTTCGGCGGCATTGATCGTGCGCGGCGGCAGTCCGGACGAGAACCTGATTCTGCTTGACGGAACCGAAGTTTATAATCCGTATCATATCGGCGGTGTGTTTTCGACTTTTAACGCAGATGCTGTTTCGGACGCTGAATTTCTATCGGGCGGTTTTCCGGTGGAATATGGCGGGCGCATTTCGTCCGTACTGAAAATTACGTCAAAAGAAGGTGACTCTAAAAACGGCCGATTGACAAAAAAAACGTGGCTTGGAAAATATTGGGATATTAGCAGTGGTCATTGTGAAATCAGTGCGCTCAGCAGTCGGATTCTTCTCGAGGGGCCGGCTTACAAGGGCGGCTGGATGTTTTCAGGCAGAAGGACTTATTTCGATCAGTTGGCGAAAATTTACTATTTAGTAAAAGGTTCCGATCAGAGCTGGAAGTACTATTTCTTCGATACGCAATTCAAGATTTACAGTGATCTGAATCCGAAAAACCGCCTGACTTTTTCGTCTTATATCGGAGCCGACCGGCTTGCGTTTTTAATGGACGAAAATCTGCTGAATCAGACCGATTTCGACTGGAAGTGGGGTAACCGGACAAACAGCCTGACGTGGCGATTCGTTCCCAATTCCAGATTCTATTCGGAGACGTCAGTTTACTGTACCAATTACGGGTTTGATGTGGATGTAACAATTAGCAAAACCGATAGTTTGGCCGGAACCGCATCCAACAGGATTCGGGTAAAAAACGATGTAACCGATTGGACAGTAGAAAACAAATTGACTTGGTTTCTCTCCCGAAATCATACTGCGACGCTGGGTTTTTCCGTCAAAACGTTGGCAATGAGTTTCAACGAAAAAATCGATGCGGTAACCTATTTCGATATAAAACAAAGTCCGCTCATCTCCAGCATTTTTATGCAGGATAAATGGCAAATCGGTGCACTTTTCGCGCTCCAGTTTGGCCTGCGGGTGACGAAATACGAGTTGCATAAACGCATCTACCTTGAACCGCGCGTCGGGTTCAAATATAATCTGACGGAAAACCTGGCGCTGAAATGTAGTTGGGGCATCTATCATCAGTTTTTATTTACGACGAACGACGAAGCAGAAATCCTGCGCGTCGTGGATTTTTGGGAGCCGGTTTCCAAAAAACAGAAAGCGCAGGGCAATCAGCATTTCATTGTTGGGATCGATCGTTGGATGGGCGAAGGATTTACGGGATCGATCGAAGCATATTACAAGCTGTACAGTTCAATTCTGGCCAATAATCCCGCTAACAATCCGGCGGACGACACGGATGACTTTATCTCGGGAAAGGGAACTACGTGGGGCATCGAATTTCTGCTGAAGAAAACCGCTGGCAAATTCACCGGATGGCTCGGTTATTCTTACTCGTTTGTTGAAAAGCGGATCGATTTCAACAGCGACGGGGAGATCAACCGTTCACAGGATGAGATTTATTGTCCGAATTATTACCGTCCACACGTTGGCAACCTTGTGCTGAACTATCAGATCAATCCCAAAAATGCCGTAAGCCTGACGTGGTCGTTGTTCAGCGGCCAGCCATACACGCCGGTCATTGGAAAAGTCTATACACAGAGTGGCTTTGGCAGCATGGAAAATCCTTATGGCCAATTGACGACCATTTACGGGCGAAAAAATTCTACGCTTTATCCGATATATTATCGCGGCGACATCGGCTGGTTGAGAGAGATTCATCCATTTGGAATTCGTGGCAAGTTTAAGTTACAAATCATTAATTTCACCAATCACTTTAACGCGCTGTTCTATTCATGGGATCACGATCGTTCGCCGTCGCGCGTCACCGCTATCGGGATGTTTCCGATCATTCCGACGATGGGGGTCGAATTTGAATTTTAAAATAAAATTCGGAACAGGGGTAGCCAGATTTTTCATAATAGCCGGCGCAGTGTTAGCCTTTTCGGCGTGTGAAAAAGAACTTGACCTAGCGCAGTTTGAAGACGACTTCGGAGATTATGAACCGGAAGTGCGCATCGAGGCGATCATCACACCATACCCATATTCGGAATCTAAATTCATTTGGGATTATTCGGTTGTCGTGCGTGTGGATAGATCGATTACGATAGACGATACGAAGATTTACAATGGCCGCGACGACAACGGCAACTGGCAAAATTACACGGATGAGAACGGCAATGGTCAATGGGACGAGGGCGAACCATTAAACGACGATCTTGGTGAAGACGGTATGATCGGACAGGCGAACGGTTTTCCGGCACGCGATAAGGGCGAGGGTAATGGTAAGCCCGATTACGGCGAACCGAATGTCGATGAATATGAAGAGATATTACCGCTGATTCACGATACAACGGCAATCGTTAGTGTCACCAATCTGACCAAACAAACCACCCATCCTCTTGTTTGGCATGGCGTTGCGGCGGGATTTCAATATCTTGGGCAAAATTATTCTGATTGGAAAGCAAACGTTCTCACAGGTCATTATGGGGGGTATGTTCCTGATAATTGGAGAATTTCTTATTGGACAGAAGCCAATTCCGTCTTTGAATTTTCTGTTAATCTACCCAATCGGAATTTAATGGTAACAGGGCAGACGCAATTAATTCCACCGGCGGTTTTTATGGAATCCGGTTTTACTAGAGTATGTGATACGCTGTTTGTGCCTTATGGTAGCTCGGGGGGAATCAAGTGGAGTTCAGATCCAAGATCGACGGTCTATTGTGTCCGCACTGAATTTCAGTCGGGAGGAATATTTAATCTGCTGCGCGAACACCCAAATTTTGCGAATCAGGAATTGACTGCCGCGAATGGAGGAGTTCCGGTCGGAATCGAGCCGATTACATCGGATTTGGTGCCGGGTTTGTGGCGCATAGTCGTCATCACCATGGACGAGAATTACAGCCGCTACTATTATTCGTCTCTGCCATTGAAAGACCCGGAAAAGTCGAATCTCCGCGACCAAGAAGGAAATGTGGTCAGGGGTGTCGCTGGGTCAAAGGCGGAAACGGGAATTTACGTTCGAATTCTTTCGAGCGGAACGGCACAGTAAATATTCGACGGTAAGGATTGGAAGGGTGACTTTTCCAATGATTATCGCTAAATTCGCACCGATTGATTGACAGTTCATTTTCAGGAGAAACAATGAAACGATTCTTAGTTACACTTGCCGTTCTATTATCACTCATTTCCGGTTGTGTTTTGCCGCCGAGGTCCGTGAAGGAAAAATCGACGGCACCGGTCGTCGCATCAACCGAAACGCGGAATGATCTTCTTCTGCTCGATTCGACGATCATGAAAAAGACGATGAAAAACGGGTTGACCTACTATATCCGGACAAATGCCAAGCCAGAAAAACGCGCCGAATTGCGTTTGGTCGTCAATGCTGGTTCCGTTCTTGAAGATGACGATCAGCAGGGATTGGCACATTTTGTAGAGCATATGTCGTTCAATGGATCGAAGCATTTCCAGAAAAATGAACTGATCAGTTACCTCGAATCGATCGGAATGCGTTTCGGGCCGAACCTGAACGCCTACACGAGCTTCGACGAAACGGTTTATATGCTTCAGGTTCCAACGGACAATGACACGACGCTCGAGAAAGCGTTCCAGATTTTACAGGATTGGGCGCAGTATCTAAGTTTCGATGATACTGAAATCGACAAAGAACGCGGCGTCATTCACGAAGAGTGGCGATTGGATCGCGGCGCCGACGCGCGGATGCGGGACAAACAATTCCCGGTTCTATTCACGAATTCTCGCTACGCGAACAGGCTTCCAATCGGTCGGGTCGCCATCATCGATTCGTTTAAATATGAAACACTGAGGAAATTCTATCGCAATTGGTATCGCCCGAACCTCATGGCGGTCGTTGCGGTCGGCGATTTCGAGAAAGATAAGATTGAAACGCTGATCCAAAAATATTTTTCACCGCTGGCGAATCCGAAATCCGCGCCCAAGCGTGAAAACTTTCCAGTTCCCGATACGCCCGGAACGCTGTTCTCTATCGAGACCGATCCCGAAGCGACAAGCACCTCAATCGAGATGTATTACAAACTGAAGAAAACGGAGCAAGGAACCGAGCGCGATTTTCGCCAGTCACTCGTCGAGGCGCTTTTCAACAGCCTTTTCAATAAGCGTCTGGACGAACTTACGCGCAAAGCAGAACCGCCGTTCCTGCAAGGTTATTCTGCGAAAGGCAGATTTATTCGGACACGCGATTTCTATGTACTGGGCGCGATGGTCGAAGAAAACGGAGTCGAAAAAGGAATGACGGCGCTGTTAACAGAAGCAAAACGCATCCGCCAGTTCGGGTTTACCAAATCGGAGCTGGAACGGAACAAAACGGAAATGCAGAGAGGAATCGAACAGGCGTTTCGGGAAAAAGACAAAACGAAATCGGCAAATCTGGTTTCGGAGTACGTCCGGAATTTTCTGGTGGACGAACCCGTTCCCGGAATCGAAAAAGAACGTGAACTCTATCAAAAATTTCTCCCAACGATTCAATTACAGGAAGTCAATAAACTTGGCGCGGAATGGATGACCGAATCAAATTGTGTCATTTTAATCTCCGCACCTGATAAAAAAGGCGTCAAAGTTCCGACCGAAAACCAACTCATCATATTAAAAGATTCGGTGGAAAAATCGCCATTGACCGCTTACGACGATAAAGTGACCGATGATCCACTTCTTGCTACACCGCCGATCAAAGGAAAGATCGTCGCCGAAACGAAGAACGAAAAACTCGGGACGACGGTATTAAGGCTTTCCAACAACATTCAGGTCGTCCTCAAGCCGACGACTTTCCGGAATGATGAGATTTTGGTCGCGGCGATCAGTCCGGGCGGGAATTCGCTGGTTCCGGATTCGGATTTTGTTTCCGCATTGACAGCCATTCCGGTCATTCGGCAAAGCGGTCTTGCAAAATTTTCGAAGGTTGATCTCAATAAAAAACTCGCCGGGAAAGTCGTGACCGTCAATCCGAGTATCGGTGAAACATACGAGAGTATTTCCGCTTCCGCATCGCCGGAAGACGTCGAAACGATGTTCCAGATACTCTATCTTTTTTTCACGGATGTCCGGCAGGATTCGTCGGCTTATCTCGCGTATCGGGCGATGCTTAAAACCAATCTTGAAAGCCGGAACCTCGACCCGGGAATGGCTTTTCGGGATACAATCAATGTTATCCTGAATCAGCATCATTTCCGCGCGCGTCCATGGTCGCTGAACATGATGCAGGAAATGAATTTTAACAAGTCGCTGAAAATTTTCCGCGAACGATTTGCCGATGCGAGCGATTTTACATTCGTGATAATCGGGAATTTCGATGTCGAGTCAATGAAAACATTGCTAGAAACCTATCTCGCCTCGCTTCCCGCCTTGAATCGTAACGAATCCTGGAAAGATGTCGGTATTCGTTCCCCGAAGGGAGTCGTCACACAGGAAGTTCAGAAAGGTATCGAGAACAAAGGTGCTGTTCACATTTCAATGCCCGGTTCGTTCAAATGGTCGGTCGAGAACCGATTTAACGCGCAGGCGGTTTCCGGCTATCTGAATATCAAACTTCGAGAAGCGATTCGCGAAGAAAAAGGCGGCACATACGGAATTAGTGTTCAGACATCGATTTCCCATTATCCGATTCCTGAATACGATATTGTCATCGAGTTCGGTTGCGATCCGGCGCGCGCCAATGAGCTCACAGCGATAGTCTTTGAGCAGATCGATAGCCTTAAAAATGTCGGTCCCGCCGAATCCTATGTCGCAAAGCTGAAAGAGATGTACACGCGTGATTATGAAGTGAACATCAAGGAAAACAAGTTTTGGCTTAACAATCTGCAGTTTTGTGCCTTTCACAAAGAAGATCCGGAAATAGTTTTAACGTATCCGAAGTTGGTGGAAAATCTGACCCGGCAGAGTCTTCAAAAAGCCGCGAAAACTTATCTGGATACGACGAATTACGTAAAAGTCGTTCTCCTTCCGGAGAAAAAGTAACAGCTGTCGGAGCCAATCGGAATGTTAAGAGTTTTGGGATATATTTCGCGATGGATTATAGGCTTTTCGTATTTCTTTGTCGTAGCATGTTATATCGTCATCGGCCTGCTGTTTTATAAACCGCAGCAGTTGTATGTTTTGCTCAGCCCGATCTGCCGGATGATGCTTCGGTCGGTCGGAGTGCGAGTTCGGTTTACCGGCCGTAATAATGTCAATGCCAAGAAATCATACCTGATCGTCGTCAATCACGAAAGCCTCTTCGATCCGTTTATTTGTGCTGGTTATATTCCGATGTATTTTGTGGCGGTAGAACTGGCCGAGCAGTTTTCGTGGCCTGTCTGGGGAAAACTGACGACGCTTTGGGGAAACATTCCGTTAGATCGGCAAAATTTAACAGCAGCGATGCCGGGCTTGAACGCGGCGGAAGATGCTTTGACGGATGGAAAATCGATCATCATTTTTCCCGAAGGCGGCAGAACAACGACCGGTGAAATGAGAGAATTTAAAAAAGGGGCATTTTATCTTGCGCTCAAGACAAAAGTGGACATTTTACCAATTGCAATAAATGGCCTGTACAAAGCCAAAACGCGTGGCGATTGGCGCGCTCGCTCCGCGAATGTCACATTCAATATTGGGAAGCCGGTCAGATACGATGATTATCGCGATCTTTCCGTCGGTGAGTTGCGGGATTTGATGCGGGAAAAAATACTGAAGCTGAAGACTCAATCCGATGAAATTTAAACTGCCGCCAGTGCGAATTTGGTTCTTGAGAATTTTTTAAAATTGATTATATTTCAACCATGAAAAAAACAGACTTTTCGTATTTAAGCGAGAGAAAGAAAATTCTCTATGAACAGATGGCGAGATCCTACCGGTCTCAGGATCGACAGAAGCACATCGATTGGGTCCCGTTTAAAGAGCGGTTGATCGACAGCCGTATCACGTTGATTTCCGTCGCCGGTGCGTACACATCGGATCAGAAACCGTTTACCGCCGAAGGTAAAGAGCAGGATTATGAGCCGCGTGAAATCAACCTCGGCGCTACCAAAGAAAACCTCAATTTTACTTCGCTGGACTGGGAACAGAGCGAAGTAAAAAAAGACTTTAACGTTGTCCTGCCGATCGAGCGGTTGGTGCTTCTTCAGAAAGAGGGAATGATCGGCAAAATTAACGAACCCGTTTACAGCTTTTCGGGACATAACGCCAATAAAAAATTCTTGATGAAATATGTGAGCCATACTGCCGAAAAGATCAAGGCATCAGAAAGCAATGGCGTTTTAATCGTTCCATGCTCGCCGCGCACCAGTGAAACCGCGTGCCTGATCGCTTCGGAGATTGAAAGAAGAGGCGTGTCGACAGTAATGCTGACGTTATTTTACGAACAGGCGTTGATCATGGCGCCACCGCGGTGTGCGTTTGTGAACTTTCCGTTCGGCAGACCGTTCGGGAAAGCCGATCACGTCACGCTCCACACCGCAGTTCTCCGAGACACATTGCGGTTGTTGGAAAAAACGAAAATACCGGGTGAAGTTTTGAGCCTGAATTTCGTTTGGTCTTTTGGAGAAATTCCCGTCTGATATAATTGGTTTTTCCATTGTATTCGGTGGGCGGTTAATAGATTTTCTCTTAATGAAATGATGATACAATTCATTGCGAAAACCATCGCTGACACAGATCGAAACGCTTGAACATTTGGGCAAGTTGTGTTTTAATAAGTTTAGAATCGATATGCGACTGAAAACCGGGTTTAGAATTGAAAAATGGTTGGTCGCAGCGTCCGGCGTTTTTATAACGACAGTCTGCCTGTTGGAAAATCTCCTGGCGCAACAATCGCAGAGATCGAATCAATCGGAGGTGAATATTATGATGAACAATGTGCATTGGCTCGGAAATTCGGCGGTCAAGATTACCGGGAAGAAATTGATTTATATCGATCCTTTTAAAATTTCCAGTGTCGAGCCCGCAGGCATCATTTTCATCACGCACGATCATTACGACCATCTTTCGATGGAAGACATCCGGAAAATTCGGACAGACAGAACCGTTATGGTCGTACCGGAATCATCGGAAAAAATGTTCGGGAAGAATGTGCGCGGCGTCTTACCGGGTATGAATTTCAAGATTGATGACGTCGAGGTTACCGTCGTCCCGGCGTACAATATTGGAAAACGCTTTCATCCGAAAGAAAAGCAATATGTCGGTTATGTGATTAAAACCGACGGTAACACGTATTATCATGCCGGTGATACGGATTTTATTCCGGAAATGAACGACATCAAGACGGATGTCGCGTTTTTACCGGTTGGCGGGACTTACACAATGAACGCGGAAGAAGCCGCGCGGGCAGCCAACATCATCAAGCCGAAAGTCGCGGTTCCGATTCATTACGGCGCGTCGGTCGGTACCGTTAAAGATGCGGAGGAATTCAAGAAACTCTGCAAGGTAAATGTCGTTATTCCGAAAAAGGAATAATAAAAATTCTACTTTAACCGTGGAAAAAGAGGCGCAAGAAGGCGTTTTTTAAATCCGCCCCAATTTACTCGTTACTTATTCTACAGAATCCTACCTAATCAACCTAATCCAACATATTCAACTATTTAACCCAATCCACCCCGAGGCAATACGTGGCGTGCTTAAAGAAGAGAAAGGAATATTTGTACTCAGCCGCGATTAATTTCAATTCCATCCGGTTAAAGAGTTCCTTCCACCCGCCGTCGTTCTTGTTGGCGTGCGGGTGGTGAAAGAAGTCCAGATTCAGCAGGCTGTCGCAAAAATAGGTCAACTGCCGGTGAAACCAATTGACGTAAATATCCTCGATGATAATGATCCTTTTAGCGACGCGCTTCGCTTCCTGTAGGACACTTACGGGATCCGGCGTATGGTGCAAAACGGTAATGAGCAGAGCGACGTCGTATTCAGCGTTATTTGACGGAATGATATGACCGTCGTAAATGACGGGATGAATTCCATCGCAAAAACTGATGTCCTGAATATCCAACGGAGTCACATTGAAATCTTCCTGCATCAGGAGTTCGCTGATGTTGCCGGTTCCACAGCCGATATCCAGAATGCGGTCGCCTATTTTAATGTAAGGGTGGATTCGACTGACTATTTCCGCCGCTCTTGCCCGCGCCGGATAATAGACGGCCTTTCTGAAAATCCATGTTCGACGGATAAACTCTACGAGCATAATTGAAACTCTGTGTGAACTGTTTCTGTTGCCACGTTGAAGATAACGCTCAAGATTCCAAAATCAATCTCTAACAGCGTTGGGTCTCTCCTCATTTGTGCCAATAATATGCAGGAAATCAGAAAAAGACAACGGAAAATTTTGTCGTCCAGAATAGGCCGATCCGCATACAGAATCCTTCATTGATAATTTATTTTCCAATCCTTAAGTTGATGCGGCCCTTGACAGGTGATTTCAGGAGATTGGTGAATGAGAACAAAATATTTTAGGCTGCCGATGCTCGTTTTGTTGATGCTTTTTGGAACGCAAAACCTTTCGGCTCGAGGAATTCTTCCGCCGAAAACGATGATCGGGCATTGGGCGGGCGAAGGCGAAATCGCCGTCAATTGGACGGAACAGCGCCGTCTTCGTCTCGATATCGTCATCTCTGCCGACGGAAAGGTCACGGGCAAGGTAGGTGACGCGGAAATCATCGATTCGCATTTTGGAAGAAACCGCCCGATTGCGCGTTGGTTCGGCAATCCGCCATACATGATCCGGGTTAAATTGACCGGTGCGCTGATTGAAAAAGAAGGCATTGTGCGGAAAGGCGGTTATATTGTTCTCGACGTGAAAGGCGATCATCTGGAAGGATTCTTTCATTCTTACGGCTGGCATATCGGAACGAAGAAAACGATGTGGATGGCGGTGTTTAGGGTAGTATTAGAGAAAGTCAGTTAATTGGCGTGAACACCACAAGGGTGACAAATGACATCGAAATGCTTGCATTTCTCGTCCCGCCGTTTTAGAATCTACCGATGGTTTTTCGATTGCTTTTATCGGTCGTTTTGCTAGCGTCGGTTGGATTCGCGGAGAAGCGATGCCGGGTGACATTTGTCGTCGAATCGTCGGAATTGAGCGATTCCGCGTCAGTCTTTATCGCCGGCAATCAAAGATCGCTCGGGAACTGGAATCCGGCGAAAGTACGTCTTCAGCCGCTTGGCAATCATCGTTTTAGCAGGACGTTTACGTTTCCGGCGGGAACTATTATCGAGTATAAGTTCACGAAAGGCGGCTGGGATAAGGAAGCGGCTGATGAAAACGGCGGTGCATTCAAGAATTTTCTAATTGATGTTCGGCAGGATACAACGCTTGTCCACCCCACCTGCTATTGGTTGGATGGAAAAGATCGGCCGGTAAGCGGTCAAATCACAGAGCGCGTTGAATATTTCCGCAACGTCACCGGAAAAGGATTAAAGTCGCGTGATATTATTGTCTGGTTGCCGCCGGATTATGAAACAAACTCAACCCGGCGCTATGCCGTTCTTTACATGCACGACGGGCAAAATATCATCGATCCGCGGACATCGGCGTTTGGTGTCGATTGGCAAGCGGATGAAACGGCGGATAGTTTGATCCGCTCCGGTAAAATCGCGCCGTTTATCATCGTCGGAATTTATAACACAGCTGATCGTACGAAAGAATATTCACCGACGCGGAAGGGTGCGGCATACAGTGATTTTCTCATTCGCACGGTCAAACCGATGGTCGATAGAAATTACCGGACAATGCCGGATCGCGAGCACACAGCGGTTGCCGGCTCGTCAATGGGTGGGCTCATTTCGTTTATGCTGGTTTGGGAGCATCCGGAAGTATTTTCCAAAGCGATCTGCATGTCGCCGGCCTTTAAGATCGATCGGCTGGATTATGTGAAACCCGTACAAAAATATTCCGGAAAGAAAAAGCCGATCCGGATTTATATCGACAACGGCGGTGTCGGACTCGAAGAGAGACTTCAACCGGGAATCGACGAAATGCTGGCGATGTTGAACGAAAAGGAATATATTGACGGTTGTGAATATTTTTGGGTGAAAGATTTTACTGCAAAACACAACGAATCGGCGTGGGCAAAACGTTTGCCGAGCGCGCTGATCCGAATTTTCGCGCAATAGATTTAACTGAATATTTTGAGAGGAATGTAATGAAAAAACGATTGATTTTTGTGGTAGTCATGTTAAGCGCCGGGATCATTTTCGCTGGCACAAAACCGGAGGGTGAATTGACATGGGATTTCATCCGTCAGGTACAGAAAAGCGTTAACGCTGACGCGTCGGTTTGCGCCTGGACAAACGCGGTGACGAATTCGAATGTCAAACAGTTGACGCTGAACCGGGAAATCGTCACCGGTCATAACAAGACGTTCAGTTTGCGACTCAAGACGGAAGGCATCACCGATCAGAAAAGCAGTGGCCGGTGCTGGATGTTTGCCGGATTTAACATTCTGCGTCCGGCAGTTATAAAAAAGTATAATCTCGCCGAGTTCGAGTTTTCGGAAAACCACCTGATGTTTTGGGACAAATTCGAGAAGGCGAACGCCTTCCTGGAAATGATGATCGAAACGGCCAAACGCGACATCGACGATCGTGAGGTTCAGGCGCTTCTGACCGATCCGATTCCCGACGGCGGCTGGTGGAATTATTACGTGGCTTTAATGGAAAAATACGGCTCCGTGCCAAAGGAAATGATGCCCGAGACGATGAACAGCGAGAAGACCGATTACATGAATAAAACACTGGATCGTCTGGCGTGTCGCGTGGCGGTGGAATTACGTGCGATGAGCGCTCAGGGAAAGAAGATCGAAGAACTCCGGCAATACAAAAATGAATCGCTCAAACAGTTCTATCGGCTGTTGGTTATTCATCTTGGAAATCCGCCGGAGCAATTCGTCTGGCGCGTGAAAGATAAGAATGAAAAGTTGATCGAAATGACCTGTACGCCGCAGAGTTTTTACAAGGAAACCGTAGCCGTCGATCTGAAATCATATTATACCCTTTGTGATTATCCGGCGAGACCCGCGAACAAACATTATTCGCTCAATTTTAGCCGAAATCTGTACGATCAACCCGATATGGATTTTGTGAACGTTCCCGCCGAACGAATGAAAGAATTGGCATTTACTATGATTCAGGACAGCCTGCCGGTCTATTTTGCGGCTGATGTCAGTTGGGATATGGATAAAGATCACGGGATTATGGAAGAGAAACTTTTCGATTATGAATCGCTGTTCAATATCGATTTAAAGATCGGGAAAAAAGAGCGCTTCCAGTATCGCCTTTCAACACCGAATCATGCGATGGTGTTTATCGGCGCCGATGTTCAGAACGGCAAACCCGCCAAATGGTTGGTCGAGAATTCTTGGGGAAAGGACATCGGAAAAGAAGGTTTCTGGACGATGTATGACAAATGGTTCAACGAATATGTTTTCGTCGTTATCGTTCCGGAGAAATATTTACCCGAAGACCTGAAGGTGATCCTGAAGACAAAACCGGAAGCGATTCCGGCGTGGGATACGATGCATTCGGCGTTCGCGAAGTAGATCGATTCGGATGAGAACGGTTCAATTTCTGATCTTTTTTTCCATAACCCTGACATTTTTAGGTCTCGTCAATTATTATATCGGCATTCGAGGTTGGCAGGCGCTTCCGGCGGGAACGGTCAGCAGCAGTGTTTATATCGGCTTAGTCGTGTTTTTGGCGACTTCATACGTTATCGCGAGATTTTTAGAGCGAGTTTGGCAATCGCCTTTGACCGGTGCGTTGACGTGGATCGGTTCGCTCTGGATGGGCGCTATGATCTATTTTCTGATGATCGTTTTTCTGTTGGATCTCGCGCGGTTCGCCAACCATTTCCTGCATTTCTATCCGGCTTTTGTGATGGGTGATTATGCCAAAACGAAGTTCGTTACGTTTTACGCGTCATGCGGAATAGTTGGCCTGATAGTTCTTGTTGGCTTTATCAATGCGCGAATTCCGAAAGTGACGACACTCGATCTGCGTGTTCATAAAAAAGTCGAAGGCTTGAAAACGCTGAATATCGCCGCTGTCAGCGATTTGCATCTGGGAACGTTGGTTGGGGCTGGACGCGTCCGCGCGATGGCAGAAATCATGCGGAAATTGGATCCCGACATCGTTGTGTTTGCCGGCGATATTCTCGATGAAGACATGGCGCCGGCGGTTTGCAAGAATATTTGCGGCGGGATGGAAAACGTTCAGCCGCGATTCGGATTCTTTACCGTTCCGGGCAATCACGAACATTATGGTGGAATGTCGCGAGTGTTAGCTTATTTAACCGAACATCGCATCGCGGTTTTGCGGGACGAGGTCGTGAAAATTGACGATTCGTTTTACATCGTTGGCCGAGAAGATCCCGGACACGGCGGCGAACCGGAAAACAAGCGGAAACCGCTGAACGAACTGCTTGCGGGCATCGATTCAACCAAACCGATCATTCTCATCGATCACCAGCCATTCCATCTCGAAGATGCCGCTGAAAACGGCGTCGATCTGCAGATTTCCGGGCACACGCATCACGGTCAACTCTGGCCATTCAATTATATTACACGCAAAACTTATGAGATCAGCCGCGGCTACAAATTGAAGGGACAAACGCATTTTTACGTTTCGTCCGGTTTTGGAACGTGGGGACCGCCAATCCGGACGAACAGCCGCCCGGAAATCGTGAACATTCGGCTGACGTTTGATTAAAAAGGGTTGAATAGGTTGATTGGGTTGGATTATGGATTTCCAACGCCTTGATGACGATTAACAATGACCACTGAACTGAAAATTGCCCGACAAGCCGCTCGTGAAGCGGGACAAATACTGATGAAATATTTCCGTGGAAATTATTCCGTCAGAGAAAAAAGCCCGGACAATCCAGTAACAGCCGCCGATGTCGAGGCCGATAATTATCTCAGGACGCAATTATCGAAGAACTTTCCGGATTATGGCTGGCTGTCGGAAGAAACGAAAGATTCTGCAGAACGGCTTTCTAAAGAAAAAGTCTGGATCGTCGATCCATTGGACGGGACAAAAGAGTTTATCGCGGGGCGACCGGAATTCGTCGTTTCGATTGGTCTGGTGAAGTATGGTGAGCCGATTCTTAGTGTGCTTTTCAATCCCGTGACCGACGAAATGTTTTCTGCGGATGAAGATGAACTGTCGAATTTAAACGGGAAGTCGCTAAAAATTTCTCATGTAGAATTGCTTGCCGAATCAACTTTGATAATCAGCCGGACGGAAAAGATTGACGGTTTATGGAAACCGTACAGGCAATTTTTCAAGAATGCGGTCGTTTGCGGAAGTGTCGCCTACAAGTTGGCGTCTTTTGCTGCCGGACGCGCCGATGCGTTCGTCAGTTTGAAATCTAAAAATGAGTGGGATGTCTGCGCCGGAGATTTCTTAATTCGCCGAATTGGCGGAACGACGACGACGCGAACCGGCAAACATCTGGTTTACAATCAGCCGGATCCGCATATTCCCGATGGAATCGTCGCTTCTTCACCGCATCTCGCGCCGGAGTTGCTTCTGCGATTTGGAAAATAAAAAGTGCCTGTTTTTCGGCGCTTCTCTGCTTAGATTTTACCCATGACCGAATCTCAAATCAAATACGTCGATGTCTGTTTTCCGATTGCTCTGCGGCGGAGTTTTTCATATCGGGTTCCGGAAGAGTGGTCTGTCGAACTTTTTCCAGGACAACGTGTCGTTGCACCGCTGAGGAAATCAGCCGCTGTCGGCTATATTCTGCGAGTTTTCTCAAAGAAGCCGGAAGGTTTTGAGACGAAGGACATTCTGGAGATCATCGATCTTCAATCAATCTTTCCACCGGAACTGTTTTCGTTTTTACAGAGAGTGTCGGAATATTACCTGTCGCCATTCGGGAAAGTTCTTTCGGCGGCGATTCCTCCCGAATATCAAACACAGAAAAGCCGGAAACTCGCCATCGTTCGGAATGTTGAGTCTGAAATCCCGCCGGAATACGAATCGCTTTATCGGAAAATCGAAGAAAAAGGCGAAGTCTTGCTCTCCGGGTTGACGCGTTCGTTTGACAATAACATTCTGCGGAAAGGCATCGCATCGCTGAAACGGCTCGGATTGATTACTGAATATCCGGTTTTTCATCAACGCCATCAGCGCGGCTTGATTGAAAAGAACATTCTGATTTCACCGGATTTTTCTGTGACGCCAGTGGTGTTGTCAGCGATGCAAAAAAAGTCGCCGCGACAGTTTGAGTTATTAGATGCATTGTTGAAACGGAATGGCGAACTAAACGCAAATGAATTGAAAGCCTTTTCACCCGCGTGCATTCAGACGTTAGCGGGAAAGGGAATTATAACCATCCGGCAAACGGATGTCTCGCTCGATCGGTTGTGGGGCGAATTTAACGAAAAGAAAAAAGATATTTCGCTGATGCCGGAACAGGAATCGGCTTTCGAGACAATGAAAACGGCTGTCGATGCCGGGAAATTCTCACCGTTTCTGCTCGAAGGCGTTACAGGTAGCGGAAAGACCGAAGTCTATATACGGCTCATCGAATATGCGCTGTCTGTTGGGAAAAGCGCCATTATTCTGGTTCCGGAGATTACACTGACGACACATCTCGCAGCACGGTTTCGCGGTGCGTTTCAGGACAAAATAGCGATCTGGCATAGTCAGCTGGGGCCGGCGCAACGCGGTTCTGTCTGGCAAGCAATTTTGCGGGGTGATTTTCCGGTGGTTATCGGGGCGCGTAGCGCGTTGTTTCTTCCTCTGCAAAATCTCGGTTTAATCATTGTTGATGAAGAACAGGATTCTTCATTCAAACAAAACGGGCAGGATCCGAAATATCACGCGCGGGACGCGGCGATGCTGAGAGGCGTCGAAAGTCAGTCCATCGTCGTTCTCGGCTCGGCAACGCCCAGTCTCGAAACCCAGTACAATGCGATTACCGGGAAATTCCGGAAGATCGACCTGCCGAAACGATTCGCGAAATCGCCGACCGCTCTCATCCACGTCGTCGATATGAAAGAGGAATGGCGAACGACCGGCGTTTACAACAATCCGATCTCCGGTTTTCTGCTGAAAAAGGTCAAGGAAAAAGTCACCCTTGGCCAGCAGGTTCTTCTCATGCAAAACCGGCGGGGCTATTCGAATATTTTAATGTGCGCCGATTGTGGCTGGTCGCCGGTCTGCCGGAATTGTGACGTTTCGCTAACCTATCATAAGAAAAGCAACAGGATTCAGTGTCACTACTGCAATCTGGTTCAGCATCCGCCAACGTCCTGTCCGCAGTGCGGCGGGACTAAATTTTTGTATCCCGGCTACGGCACGCAGAGAGTCGAGGCGGCGCTGGAAGAAGCACTGTCAGGTTATTCGATCAGTCGGTTGGACATTGACACGGCGCGCGAAAAGGGTTTTTCATTGAATGTCATGAATCAGTTTGAGAAAAACCAGATTTCGGTTCTTATCGGGACGCAGATGATTGCCAAAGGGCTTGACTTTCCCAACGTTTCATTGGTTGGAATTCTGAATGCCGACATCGGGTTGTATTTGCCGGATTTTCGGGCGCGGGAGCGTGTTTTTCAATTGCTATATCAGGTTTCGGGGCGAGCCGGGCGCGGTGATATTCAGGGCGAGATCGTTTTGCAGACGTTCAAACCGCAGGATTTTACAATCCAGTGTGCCGTTCAGCAAAATATATCGAAGTTTTCAAATTGTGAACTCAATGAGCGGAATCCGTTGAACTATCCGCCGTTCAGTCGGATCGCATTGGTGTCGATTTCAGATCTCAATTCCCAAAGCGCCGCTGATGTTGCTGATGAGGTTGCTGAATTCTTGCAACGGAAGAAAAAGCACATCGCATTGCTCGGTCCGGCGCCGGCGCCGCTTGGAAAGATCAAAAATCGTTATCGGTATTCGATCATTCTGAAATCCAGAAAAGACCGCGATCCGAACGGGATTCATCTACGCGGATTATTGCATTTGCTGATTGTCTCTCCGTCGTGGGAAGAATTCAATCGACGGGCGCGGATCGTCATCGACATCGATCCACTGGATTTGCTTTGATGCAACGAGTGGCAATAATTGTAATTCTCATTTTGGGGTTAGCATTTTCCACGCTCGCGGCTTCGATCCAGATTTTCTGCCCGGAACGATATAATGAACTGGGAAAATTTACGGAAACGACCATCCGAAACGCTCTTCCGGAAATGGAAAAAATGTATGGTAAAACGGATAAACCGATCCGCTTCATTTTGGCTGGTTCGGATTCCGATTTCATCCGATATACCGGAACGCGCCTGCCGGATTGGGTTGGAGCGGCAACGATATTTCCACCGGGAATTGTCGTCATGAAAACGCCGGATTATGCGCACACAACCCTGCGTCAATACCGGACGACCATTCTGCACGAACTGGTGCATTTAACGATGGGACAATCCGTTCCGTTAAATATGATGCCGGTATGGTTTTCAGAAGGACTCGCGATTTATTTTTCAGAGGAATTCGGTTCGCGGAGTCGTGTTGTGGTTTCATTCGCGATGTTAAAAAAACGGCTGATTTCGCTCGATCGGTTGTCGGATTTTCTTCGGCTCGGTCAACCGACAGCCGAACTCGCTTATGCAGAGAGCGGAACGGTGATCGAATATCTTGCAAGCGCGTACGACATTACTGTTTTTCAGGAAATTATGACTGCAATGAAGCGCGGCAAAGACTTTAAAATGGCTCTTGCGCTGGCGACAAATATTGAACCGGCGGATTTTGAATTTCACTGGAGAGAGTATTTGTCTAAAAATTATCAGTGGGTATTTCTGCTGGATATTCAATATATTTTATGGGTCGTTATGACGATCCTCGTTGTTTTAGCGTGGCTGAGCATTCGGGAAAGGAATAAAAAGACCGTTCGGAAATGGGATGAGCAGGAACAGAAAGAGCAAGTTTATTTTGGGAAAATGTAAGCCTGGCGCGCTCGCTATTGTTTTGATGCTCAGTGCTTCGGCGGGATTCGCGCAGGCGTTGTTTCAGGGATTGAATTTTCCGGTTAATTCGCGCTCATGGGGAATGGGAGCGGCGACATCGAGCGTGAACAATGATGGCTCTGGAATGCAGTTCAATCCAGCTACGATTTCGATGACAGCCAACTGCTGGCAGATCAATTACACGTCGTTCGTCGCCGATATTTCGTCCTCGACCGGATATGTGACAGCATCAGCGCCTTTTGGCGGAAATATCGCCGTGATGAGTCATTTGCTTAACTACGGTTCATTCACGGAACGAGATGATAAAGGAAATGAGACCGGTGATTATTCAGCCAATGATTTTGATTTGACCATAGCATATGGGAGGAAGATGACGCGGCGGTTCAGTCTCGGCGTCTCATCGACCTGCGCTCGTTCGGTTATCGGAAGTGTGTCGGCGGACGCGCTTCTCAGTTCTTTCGGTGTTATGTATTTTGATCGCGAATCGACGCTTTCAATCGGCGCCGGTTACCACCATTTTGGCGCGGTGTTGTCTGGTTTTAACGACCCGAAAGAGAAACCGCCCGCGACCATCGTTTTTGGTATTTCAAAAAAACTTGCGCATTTGCCGATGATCATTTCTGTGGATGTTTATCGTACAAATAAAGAAAAAGTCGTCGGCAAGGTCGGCGGCGAGTTCGTCTTTGGTGACCGATATTTTCTCCGTTGGGGAACCTCAACCCGGCGGTTCGATCTTCAGGGGCGTCAGACATTCACAAATTTTCTCGCGGCTTCATCTGTTGGCGCCGGAATGATCTGGCGGACTTTTCGGTTCGATCTGGCTGTCGTCAGTTTGGGCGACGCCGGAACGATCTCGTCATTAAGCATTTCTCAACAATTACCCGATGGGAGTAAAAAATGAAAACTCAACATGTTCTAAAATCTGGTTTGGCAATTAGTATAGCCAGTTTTTTTCTGATCGTATCTTGTGATAGCTCGACACAATATCGCGCCAGCTATTCACATGACATTCAGCCGATTTTCAACACGAAATGCCTGAGTTGTCATGGAAACGCCGGGCAGAACAATCTCGAATTGACGACCTATGAAAGTACGATGAACGGCCAAAGTCTGAACGGTCCGATCGTCGTTGCGGGAAATGCGGATGCAAGTTTGTTATACGAAGCGGTTTCCAAACCTGACGCCGAACAAAGCCGGATTAACAACCGGATGCCGCTAAATACCAATCCACTGACCGTTACTCAGATTCAGCTCATTGAAGACTGGATCATTGAGGGCGCAAAAGATAATTAAAGCGCGGTAAAACTCTCTGCCGGAAAGGAAGACAGAGAATTTCACCGCGTTGATTATTTCGGTGAACGGCTAAGCCGTTTTTCAAATTACTGTTTCGTGAATGTGAATGTCGCTACAACGTAATTGGCCGCACTGGCATAGGCGGCAAGGTATTGGGATGATCCGAATAAGTATCCGACTGTTTTTTCGTTGAAAACTATCGAGAATGAAAGTGTATTTCCATTAATGGCGTACTGCTGGCCGATTCCGATTTGTTGTGACGCGAGTGTCGGGTAAAGCAATAAATAACCGGAATTAGTTGTCCACGAATAGGTCACCGTTGTCGCGTCGAGCGCGAGTGATCCCGCCCCGCTTGGGGCGTCTAATGTAAACGACCAACCTTGCGGAATATATTGCGATGGAATGGAAATGTTATTGACCACCAAGGCGGTGAGATTCCATGTGCCAGTCAGGTTGACATCCTTTTCTCCGGTGTCCTTGATGAACGTCGATAGGATTACCTGACCTTCATCATAATATTCCTTCACTGACATTAAAGGTGCCGCAAGGGTATATTCTATTCCCGTCCACATGTCGGAATCTTCGGTGAGAAGATCGTTAAGCAAATACTTACCGGATGTCGTCCATGAAAAAGCCTGGGATCCGATGTTGGTAGAATCCATGAAAAATGCAGTAGCCGCACCGTCTGAATTCATCGTAACGGTCATCGCCGGAACCTGATCGACGCCATCCATTGTTGAGCGAACGCCAACCCATTTTCCGATCAGATTTGCATCGCGATCTCCGGTGTATTTGGCATATTTTTCTACGATGGTTTTACCATCCTCTTCGTAAGAAAGAGTCATGGTGTTGGTGCCAAACAGGTAACTCGCGGTGAAACTCTTATCCTCGGAAAGTGTAACCGTCAGGATGCTGTCTTCCGTTTTCCAAGCGAAAGGATCGTCTCCATCGCTTGATGAATGTGTTCCGGTTCCGTCGTCATTAATTGTGAGGATTGCTCCGTTTGTCGACATAGCACCGTCAACACTTACGGTAACGCGGCACCATTTCCCAACAAAGGAATCGTCGGTCACATCGGTCGAGTCGATCGGTTCCTCATCATCCGGACCAAAGAGATCTTCGAGACAGCCATTCAACATCAGCGCCATGGCCGATAAAAAGATAATCAGGAATAAAGTTTTACGATTCATATTGTTTCCCTTCCATCCCGGAATGTTTTTTCCGGATTGTTTTGTAAAATGTAAGCCTTTCATATGTCAAATTGCACAAACAACTTATCCAGAATCCGCATGGACTATTGTGATATAAAACAAAGAGCGTAGCGACCGAACGGGCCGGATTTATTTTTTAACACGGCAAGAATCCCAGTAGAGATAAGCGCATAACACCGCGAACATTACGAATCCAAGGATTTCACCGCCAGCCGATTCCGTCCAATGCAAAGTTCCAATACCTTTCGCGAGAGTCCATCCGTCTCCGAAGAATTTTTGCCCGATGAAAATGATAAATGCTGAAACGACGCCCATGATCGCGCCACCAGCGATAAATCCGGAAGCAATCAATGTTCCCCGTTCACCCCGCGCTTTTACCTGCGTTACATCTTTACTGCTTTTGGAGACTAAATACGCGACGAAGCCACCGATCAACAAGGGCGTATTCAACTGGATCGGCAGGTAAATACCGAGGGCAAATGCCAACGGCGGAACTTTAATGATTTCGAGAATGATTGCCATGAAAACGCCGGCAATATAGAGTTCCCAGGGCGCTTGCGCTCCGGTCATCAACGGCTTGATGACAGCCGCCATTGCAGAAGCCTGCGGCGCCTGAAGCGGTGAATTGCCGCCAAAGCCGAAAGTTTTATTCAAAAGTAAAATTACAAATCCGACCGAAGCCGCCGAAAAAAGTGTACCGAGAAATTTGTAGCCTTCCTGCTTTATCGGCGTCGTGCCAAGCCAGTAGCCGGTTTTCAGATCCGAAATGAATCCACCTGCCATTGAAAGTGCCGTGCAGACGACTCCGCCGATCAGAAGTGCCGCAAGCATTCCGTGGTCACCGTTCAATCCAACCTTAACCAAGATAAAAGACGACAACAACAGCGTCATGAGCGTCATCCCGGAAACCGGATTTGAGCCGACGATCGCGATTGCCCGCGCCGCCACGGTTGTGAACAAGAATGCAATCACGCCCACAATCAGCAATCCCACAATCGCCTGTTTTGGTGTGACCTGAACGCCGAACAGGAAGAAGAAAAATATCACGACCATCGTTATCGCAAGAATGATCGTTACCCACTTCATCGGTATATCTTTCTGGGTGCGCGTACTTTCTTCGACCGCAACGCCTTTGGCTCCGCCGAACAGTTCCCTGCCGGCTAATTTGAAAGCTCCGCCGATGATCTTGGATGATTTAATAATTCCGATAAGTCCCGCTGCCGCGATGGCGCCGATACCGACCGGTCGGACATAGGCAAAGAAAATCGCGTCCGGTGTTTGAGCGCTCAGGCCGGCAACATAACTGACGACCGGTACGATCACCCACCATGCTAAAAATGACCCGCTGGCGATAATTGCCGAGTAACGCAGGCCGATGATATATCCGAGACCGGTCACCGCCGCGCCGATATTGATTTTAAGAACCCATTTCAATTTATCGGAGAGAAAAGCGCCCCAGCGGAAAACCGAAGTCGAAACCACCTCTTTCCAGAAGCCGAATCCGGCTACACAGAAATCGTAGATTCCACCGACCAATGCCGCCGAAACCAGCACGCGCGCCTGATCGCCGCCGCCTTCACCGGCAATCAACACTTCGGTCGTTGCGGTTGCTTCAGGAAAGGGAAATTCACCATGCATATCCTTAACGAAATATTTGCGAAAAGGAATCAGGAATAATATTCCCAGGAAGCCGCCCAGCAGAGAGGCTAAAAATATCTGAATATAATTAGCGTTCAGGCCGAGGATGTAAAGTCCCGGGATCGTGAAGATAGCCCCTGCTACGATCACACCCGAACTGGAACCAATCGACTGGATAATGACATTTTCCTGTAAAGCGTTTTTTCGCTTTAATAAAACTGACATTCCGGCGGCGAGGATCGCAATTGGAATTGCTGCTTCAAAAACTTGTCCGATTTTCAGACCGAGGTAAGCCGCAGCCATCGAGAACAACACAGAATAGAATAATCCCCAGCACAGCGAGTAGCGTGTCACTTCCGGGACGATTTTTTGTGGCGGGATGACTGGTATGTATTCTTCGCCTTCTTTCAATTTTCGATAGGCGTTCTCGGGCAATTTTATTGAAAATTTTTGTTCCATGAGTCCTCCAATGGATTAAGTCAGTGTGCTTTTTCGAGAATATAATGTTTAACTCGTTCGGAAATGGCATTGTATAACCGGTCAATCTCTTCATCGGAAAGAGATTCTAACCAATCTCTCACCTTTTGTCCGTATTTCTGGATCCAATCGAAATAAGCGCTTTTCCCAATATCGCAGCCTTGCTGGTTGCTGCAAATCCATTTATATTTTTCCATCTCGGCAATCTGGATGCCCATCTCTTTTTCATGCCGGGATAAAATTTTCTGCGTGGGTTCCTGTTCCATAACGTAACAAAACGAAATGTTCTGCTTGTTTCTGATTTTTTAAATTCTCAACAATCTAAGACGTCCATATTGCGGGAAAATATAGGCCAGTAAGTCATCATTTGCAACCCCAAAAATTTGATTATAAACACCTGTTTTCTTCAATATAATTTTAGCCGGAAGGCGCTCAGTTATCAACGATCAGAAGTGAGACAACGATGGCGCATAATATAGCGATCAGTGCAGGAATGGTGATTCGTCGGTAAAATCCTTTCAGATTGGTTTTAAAGTATTCCAGCGATACGACAAGGCACGGGTGGATCGGCGAAACCAGATATCCCATGAAAACCGAAAAGAAGACGATGGCGAACACGGCAGGCGTCATCGCCGAATACCCGAATTTTGCATAGAAAATCGGTAGAAGAATTGAGACGGCAACTTGTGCTCTTGCTGTGATAAATCCGAGAAAAAATGCGATCCCAACAATGAGGAATGTTTCGGAAAATACAATGTCGGCAATAACCTCCGACGTACCTGATGCCTTGAAAATATTCAGATAGAGAAACATCCCGATGATGAGTAAAAAGTAACGCCACGGTTTGTCTTTGATCGTCAGGCAGAAAAATTCTTTGGGTTTCGTTTTGGCAAAATAACAACCGAGGGCGAGACTAACGCCGATGCTGAAAATCAGCGGGACTTCCGGCAGCCAGTTTTTAAAGAGGTTGATCAGGATCAGATGCAGAATCGGTGCTGAAATGATGACAAAGATCGGCAACCAGAAATTCCGGCGGTTGAATGTACCGGTCAACCGGCTGTTATCTTTCAGCGGGGCAATGAAGAACAGATAACCGATGATCGATAAAATGAGCGCGCCCGGAATCAACAAGACCATCTCGTAGTAAAGATTCATATTCGCCATTTTTGTCGTTGGTAAAAGTCCGGCGAGCGGATAGATCAGGATAAGATTGTGACGAAACCAGACATTCAGAACGTTTAAATCGTCATCAGAAACATCTGCGCTGACCTTTTTAAGAACCGGTGCCGAGAGTAGTGCGCCGCCCGGCATGACCAGCAGTCCCATAAAAGCGGGTGTTGCCATAAAGAAGGATTTTTTCTTAATGCTGAGCGAACCGATCATTCCGCTCATCAATCCGCCAGCATCCAAAACGGAACCGATCAATGGGATCAGACCAACCGCGATCGCCATCAGGAGAATGGACACGTCGGTCACTGTCAAGAAGAAGGTGTGAAAGATGTCGGGTAAGCTCAGATTGAAAAGTCCGAGACTCAGCGCGCCGGTGAAAAGGCCAAGCCAGAGATTCTTCTGGGCGATGACAATGATGAGCACGATACTGACGATAAAACTGATCCAGACAATAGTCATTTTTAATCCTGTTGTAAAAAGACGAATTTCACATTTCGCAGGAATCTATCATTTTCTCAGCCAATCATGCAATGATGAATAGTTGTTCATGCGGGGGAAACCCTTTTTAGTTCACAAAAAAGGGCGGTAAATTTACCGGATATTTTAAAAACAGGAAAATCAGTGAGTAGCGAATATATTATCGTCAAGGGTGCCCGTGAGCACAATCTAAAAAACATCGATATAAAAATCCCACGCGAGAAATTTGTGGTGATTACCGGTCTTTCCGGCTCCGGCAAATCGTCTCTTGCGTTTGATACAATTTACGCGGAAGGTCAACGCCGGTACGTGGAATCGCTTTCCGCATATGCCCGGCAATTTCTCGGCTTGATGGAAAAGCCCGATGTCGATTTCATCGAAGGCCTGTCGCCGGCAATTTCCATCGAACAAAAATCGGCGTCAAAGAATCCTCGCTCGACCGTGGGAACCGTCACGGAAATTTATGATTACCTCCGACTTTTATATGCCCGGATCGGTGTCCCGTATTGTTATCAATGCGGTAAATTGATCCAAAAACAGTCGGCCCAGCAGATCGTCGATTCGGTGAACAGTTTTCCTGCCGATACGCGGATCATGGTTTTGGCGCCGCTGATCCGCGGAAGAAAAGGCGAATATAAAGAGATTTTCAAGGAAATCCGGCGTGAAGGATTTGTCCGTGCGCGCATCAACGGTAAGATCGTGGATGTCGATTCGTCGATCACTATTGACAAAAACAAAAAACACAACATTGAAGTTGTCGTCGATCGTCTGGTTATTTCAGATTCTGTGCGTGGGCGATTGGCGGAATCGGTGGAACTTGCGTTGAAAATCGGCTCCGGGTTGATCGTTATTCTCGTCAACGGCGAGAAGGAAAATCTGTTCAGCGAAAACCTCGCCTGTCCTGATTGCGGCATCAGTTATGAAGAATTATCACCGCGGATGTTTTCGTTTAATAGTCCGTGGGGTGCGTGTCCTACCTGCGACGGACTTGGGACGCAAATGGAAATTGATCCGGATTTAATTGTTCCGGATGATTCGAAGAGTCTTAGTGAAGGTGCGATTATTCCGGTTGGCGAACAACCTCGCGGTGGCTGGTATTCCGCGATTCTTAAAGGTGTTGCAAAAGCTTATGATTTTGATTTCGTCACGCCATTTAGAAAATTGCCGCAGATAGCCAAAGATGTTTTACTCTACGGAACCGAAGGCAGTCCGGTTCCTATCAACCTGAAATCCGAACGGATCAACGGACAATACAACGCACCGTTTGAAGGAATCATTCCAAATCTAAGCCGCCGGTATAGTCAGACTAATTCGATGGGCGTCCGGACATGGATTCAACAGTTCATGAGTGTAAAACATTGCACGACCTGTGACGGTAAGCGATTGAAAAAGGAAACATTGGCGATTAAAATCAACGGAATGAACATTTACGATATCAGCAATCTATCGATTTTAAAATTCCTTGACGTGATCGAGAATCTCCAATTAACGACGGTCGAAGAACAGATTTCGCATCAGATTGTCAAGGAGATCAAGGCGCGTGCACGCTTTTTGGTGAATGTAGGTGTCGATTATCTGACATTAAACCGCCCGGCGCAGTCACTTTCCGGTGGCGAAGCCCAGCGAATCCGATTAGCGACGCAAATCGGTTCACAGCTCGTTGGTGTTCTGTATATTTTAGATGAACCCAGCATCGGCCTGCACCAGCGGGATAATTGCCGCCTGATTTCCACGTTGACGCGGTTACGGGATCTTGGGAATACAGTATTGGTCGTCGAACACGATCAGGAAACGATCGAACACGCGGATTATGTGGTCGATTTGGGTCCCGGTGCCGGTGAAAGCGGCGGCTATATTGTTGCACAAGGTACGCCGGAAGAAATCGTCCGAAATCCAGATTCTTTGACCGGACAATATCTTTTGGGCATAAGAAAAATTCCGATTCCTGAAGAACGGAGGGACGGCAATGGGACGGCGGTAATCATCAAAGGCGCCGCCGGCAACAACCTGAAGTCGATCGATGTAAAAATTCCGCTCGGAAAATTCATTTGTGTGACCGGCGTTTCGGGATCCGGAAAAAGTACGTTGGTGAATCAAACGCTTTATCCGGCGCTGCACAAATATTTCTATCATTCCAAGATGACGCCGCTGAAATATTCCAGTATCTCCGGTATGGAATTTCTCGATAAAGTCATTGATATCGATCAGTCTCCGATCGGTAGAACTCCGCGCTCGAACCCGGCGACATATACCGGAACATTTGGATTGATCCGTGATTTGTTCAGTTCAATGAAAGAATCAAAAATCCGGGGCTATCTCCCCGGACGTTTTTCTTTCAATGTCAAAGGCGGGCGGTGTGAATCGTGCGGCGGGGACGGTATAAAAAAAATTGAGATGCATTTTCTTCCCGACGTTTATGTTCCCTGTGAAGTCTGCAAGAGTCAGCGCTACAACCGCGACACACTGGAAATCCGATATAAAAATAAGAACATTTCTGAAGTTCTGAATATGACCGTCGAAGAAGGATTTGACTTTTTCGACAAGATTCCGGCGATTCGTAAAAAACTTCAAACACTCAAGGATGTCGGACTTGGATATATCAAACTCGGCCAGCAGGCGACGACAATATCCGGCGGCGAAGCGCAGAGAATTAAATTGGCAACGGAACTTAGCAAAGTCGGCACCGGAAAAACCATCTACATTCTTGACGAACCGACTACCGGATTGCATTTTGAAGATATCAACATGCTTTTAAAAGTGTTGAACCAGCTGGTCGATAACGGGAACACGATCATCGTCATCGAACATAATCTGGATGTGATTAAGACGGCTGATTATATCATTGATTTGGGACCGGAGGGCGGTGATGCGGGCGGTGAAGTTATATGCCAGGGAACACCGGAAAACATTGCCCATCATGCCGATTCCTACACTGGAAAATTCCTTTTAAAAATGCTGTAATTTCCACGCGGCGTCAATATTGCCTGACAAATAATGTCAGGCAATATTGACGTTCGCTATCTTGATAAAATCTTCAACATGCTGTGTTTCAGTAACATATGTGTTGGCACAAAGATTGTTACTATTAATACGGTTTTTGAAAATTAATAATTGTAACCTCGGCCAACATGATACATCCCGCGTCCCACTCAAGGGTCCCCTTACTTCCGTTAATGTTGACATATTTCCCCGTCCCAATAGGGAAGTGATTTCGCCAGGAATGCTTCCCTTTTCCTTTATCTGATCGCTGGTCTCTCCGAAAAAGTTTGCTATATTTAGGCGCTGGTAGGTATAATTAAACATCATAGGAAGGACATTATGCAAAAAGAAAAGATAAAACAGGCGATAGAGATTCTTAAAGAATTAAACATTGATTTGTGGATCACTTTTGTGCGTGAAAGTGAAACGATTCACGATCCATGTCTGGATATGATCGTCGGTACAAATTGTACGTGGCAATCAGCATTTCTGGTCTCCAGAAACGGAAAAACGATAGCTATTATCGGAAGTCTCGATAAAGAACGAATTAAAACTACCGGCGTATTTGATGATATTCGCGTTTATGTCAGCGGAATTGGAGAATCGCTCATTTCGACTATCCGCGAATTACATCCGAATGAAATAGCGATCAATACTTCTATAAACGACCATATGTCCGACGGATTGACTCACGGCATGTATGAAACATTGATGGGATACTTATCAAAAGCTGAATTTGACGGGAAAATATTATCGTCTGAAAGAATTATCAGTGCACTTCGGGGACGAAAGTCAGTAACGGAATTGGAAAGAATCAAGGCCTCGATCGCTGTGACCGAAGAAATTTACAGCCGCGTCTCGACTTTTATAAAGCCAGGAATGTCAGAAAAAGACGTAGCTGATTTTATTCTGAACTGCGTTTACAAACAGAATCTGGAAACGTCGTGGGAAGAGAATTCTTGTCCGGCAGTTTTCACCGGACCGTTTTCAGCCGGAGCACATGCCGATCCAACCGCCAGAACCATCGAGAAAGGTCATGTTCTGAATATTGATTTTGGTGTCAAAAAAGATGGCTATTGCTCAGACATTCAACGGACGTGGTATTTTTTACGCGATGGCGAGAAAGAAGCGCCCGGACCAGTTATGCGCGGATTTAATACAATCATAGAATCTGTGCAAAAAACCGCAGAAGCCATTCGCCCGGGGAAGATGGGCTGTGAGATAGACGATGTTGCGCGTAACTACATCCTTTCGAAAAATTATCCTGAATTTCAGCACGGGACCGGACATCAGGTCGGACGCTCGACTCACGATGGTGCCGGCGGATTATCTCCGCGTTGGGAACGTTATGGCGAGACGCCGTTTTATCGCCTGGAAGAAGGTCAGGTTTATACCATTGAACCACGGTTGCCGATCGATGGTTATGGTGTAGCTACCGTTGAGGAAATGATTGTCGTGACGAAAAACGGATTTGAATGGCTTTCGCATCCGCAAAAAGAAATATTTCTGATCGGATAATAAAATTTATTGACCGGATTGATCCGCCTGAACTGGCCGTTTGAGCAAATCATATGTTTGAAAATAAACCAGTGTTTTGAAAAATATTTCACTGAGTTGGCTAAAACCGATTATCCACTGCCACGGATTCGACCAAAATGAGAAAAATTGTTGGTGCTGTAAAATCGGTGAAAAATGTGCTGTTACTCCGCCGGAACTGGTTATCGTTTCTGCAAGAATCTTGCTTTGATCGCAATTGATAACATTGTCCGTAATTCCATGAACGATCAGAATTGGTTTTCCGAGATCGGATTGAATTGTAAGCGGCGATAAAACATTCCGAAATTTTTCTGCATTGTTACATAGTGTTGCTATTATCGGCTCGCCAACGTCGGTTCCGCGAAGTACGGACAGGAAGAAATTGCGTTCGCGCTTACCGATATTTCGGATATCGTCGATAGCCCAGTCGTACCGGTCTTTCAGATAGTTGAGAAAGGTTTGTCGGAGCACAGATTTATCTAACGTCGGATCGATGTTGTCGAGAGTGTTCAGTGCGAACAACACGCGCATATATGGTTCGGGAACGATTTGTTTTTCATCACCGGTCGATTTCGCGGAAAAAGCGAAACGTGCGGCGGCCTCAAGCGTCGCGTATGGCGAGAAAAGCAGGGCAAACCGAATGAGCCGATTGATCTCGGGATCTTCAGCTGCGAGAAGAATCTTACAGGAACCGGTACTTACACCACAAAGGCCGATTTTATCCGGCTCAACGATGTCGAGTCTCGCGACTCCTTTTATGATTTTTTTCAGCGTTTCAACAGAATCCTGCTTCAGAAAATAATCTTTCTGATCATCCAAAACCGGTACGAAAACATGAAAACCAAAAAATGTCAGTACCCGTGCGAGATGATTCGAAAATCCGTAGAATCCGCCACGCAAGGAACTTCCGCTAATCAGGACGAAAGCCGGTTTTTTTGCGGTCGGCGACTGCGAATAATGAAGAACGAGAGCGGAATCGTCTCCGGAATCGACAAGAATTTGTTCGCGTCGAACCGTAAATCCGAAGCGCGACATCAATGTGAGAAATCGCGGTTTCACGACGAAGGCTGTCAGTAGGATTGATGAGAATCTCTTTCCTGCCAGAAAACCAAATTCTTTAAAAGTCCGCGCTTGCTTCATTGATTCGCTATCGGTAATTTCCATTGAGTAATTGTCAGATGATAGTAAATGAACATATCCGGACGATAAGTTAATATGACGACCGTTTGTTTGGAAAGTCTATTTTAGGAGACCGACTCAATTTTTCTCGTAACGTCTGATGGCGCTATAACCGATGTGTGGTATTGGGAAAATATGACGAGTAAATAATGGAGAAATCTGCTGGAAATCGTTGGAATTTCAGGCGTATTTGTGCAGACACCTGGTATTTTGTTGTCAAACAAATCGAAATCAGCCCGGCCTCCGATTTTATTCGATTGATTCTTTCATCGATCGTTATCGGAATCATCGCCGGTGTTCCGGCAATCCTGTTGATTTTCGGAATCGATGCGATCAAGAACTTTTCTTTCTCCACAATTGCAGAAATGAGCGCATATATACCGGTCTGGATGATCGTTGTTGTTCCATTGTTCGGCGGCCTGATCATCGGATTGATGATCTGGCTCTGGCCGGAAATGGCTTCACAGAAGGGCGTCGTTGAAGTCATTAAATCCAATTTTCTTTACAGCGGGATCATCAGCCTGAAGACGGCGATCTTTCATTTTATCGCGCCATTGATTTTTCTCGGAATGGGTGGAACGCTCGGACCCGAGTCGCCGGCCGCTCAAACGGGCGCCGGTATGGCTTCGCTCATGGGACAGGCTTTTCATGTGGATGAGAAACGCCGCCGCGCCTACATCGCTGCCGGAATGAGCGCCGCTATCGCTGCGATATTCAATGCTCCGCTCGGTGCGGTTTTTTTCTCAGTCGAGATTATTCTTTTCAACTTTTTTCAGACATCGACGTTCTCAATGCTTATCATTTCTGCATTCACCGCAGACTACGTTTCGAGAATTTTCCTTGGCGGCACAGCATTTTTTATCCTTCCTCCGGCCGTTGTCAGTTTTTCTCCGGAGTTATTGCTTTACCTGCTTTTAGGAGTAATGGCAGGATTGATAGCGCTTTTAGTGCTGAATCTGAATGACGCGCTTAAGAACTTTTTCAACAATAAATTATCCCGGTTCAATCCGCTTGTGAAGTTATTGCCGGTTATGTTGATCTTCGGGATCGCCTGTGTTTTTTATCCACAGATTTTCGGGATCGGATACGCCGCCATTCGCACGATCGCCATGGGCGCAGAATCGGCGACAACCGTTATGGCGTTGTTGGTTCTTAAAGTGATTTTTACCGCATTGTTGCTATCGGCGGGCGGTTTCGGAGGATTGTTTGCGCCGTCAATGTTCATCGGCGCAGCTGTCGGTAATTTATTCGCTGTGTTTATGAATTCATGCTGTGGCCTGTCGCTCGATGTGACGGCATTCAGCGTTGTCGGAATGGCGGCCGTAGCGGCATCCGTCAACAGTATTCCGATGACGGCCTTGGTGATCGTTCTGGAGATCACGGATAATTATCATTTGATTGTTCCCCTGATTCTCGGTATCGTCATGAGTGAGATCATCGTGAGGTATTCATTCAAGATGTCAGTGCATTATCTCGGATTGAAACAGCAAGGCGTCAGGCTTTTCGACGGCCGCGAACTGAATGTTCTAAAATCGCTCAAGGTTAAACAGGTCATGTCGCCGGAATTTCATAAAATCAATGCCGACATGAGCTTGAAATCATTTATCCGTGTCATTACCGCCGCTTCGGCAAATATTTACTGGGTGATCGATTCCGCCGGAAAAGTGATCGGCTATGTTTCGTTTTCCGATCTGAAACCGATGATCATGGAAACGGATCAGGTTCGGTCGCTCGTGCTCGTTTCTGAGGTGATGAAGCGTCACGTCGTTTCCGCCAAACCGGATGACGACCTCGATTATGTTATGAAATTATTCGGCCGATTGAATCTGGAAGAATTACCGGTCGTCGATCCCCGGACGGGAAAAATTATTGGGACGGTTTACAGAAATCGTGTCATTCAGTTGTACAATCAGGAAATTTTCAAGCGCGAGACGGTTGGCGATCTGGCGACTCAATTTCAGGTGCTCGATCAGGTGCGGTATGCCGATCTGGACGACGATTTTTCAATTCTCGAAATGCCCGCACCCGATAATATGATCCATCAAAATCTGAAAAATCTCGATCTCAGAAAGCAATGGGGAATTCAGATCGTATTAATCAAGCGGTTCGATTCGGACGGGAAGAAGCATGTCGAGACGCCGGGGCCGGACACGACGATTTTTCCGGAAGATCTCATCGTTATCGTCGGCCAAAGTAGTGCCGTGCATGAATTTCAGGAGAAATATCTGGAATGAGCGATGCGATGGGGCGCCGCGAAATTTCCTTTTTGCGCGCGCTTAAACAAAAAAAATACCGCGATGAATCCGGCCAGTTTCTGATCGAAGGCGTCAAACTTGTCACATCAGCACTCTCCGCCGGTTTTCCGGTCAGGAATCTGATTGCGACTAAGCAGATGTCTGAAAATCTTCCGCCCGAGATCGCGATTTGTCTCAAGAAGAAACCTGTTCCAACATCGGTTGTTTCCGAAAAAGACATAGAACGGATCGGTACAATGAAATCCCCGGAAGGAATTCTGGCGGTTGGATTGATCCCGGACAATTCGCTGGGTAAAATTTCCGTTGCACCGATTCCGGCCATTTATCTGTGGGAAATCAACGATCCGGGAAATTTGGGAACGATTTTCCGAACGGCGCTCTGGTTCGGCGTCCGAAATATCCTGTTGTCGCCCGGTTCCGTCGATCCATATAATCCGAAAGCGGTGCGCGGTTCTATGGGTGCGCTTTTCGAGTTGAATGTTTTTAACGAAGTCGATCTGCCCACGCTATCGGCACTTGTCCAAAAAACCAGCGTTCGGATGCTGGCCGCAGATATGTCAGGCGTTCCGCCGCAGGGTAAAATGGACGGCGACAACTGGCTGATGGCATTTGGAAGCGAATCGCATGGCTTGCCGGATGAAATTTTACGGAAGGCCGACTCTGTTTTCGCTATCCGGAAAAAAGGCGACGGCGAGTCGCTCAACCTTGCCATTTCCGTCGGTATTATGTTAAACGAAATAACCTAACAACTGGGATTGAAAACTCTATGACCATGTTTTCCACTATTCTTCTGACACTGATGTTGGTGGTCTCGCCAGACTCGGCGGCAACTTCAAGCGGCGTGTTGAACATCGGCGATAACGCGCCCATGTTTTACGCTAAAAATCTTGCCGGAGTCGATTTTTTCCTGAGCAAGAAGGTCGGACCGAAAATACAACCGGAAAAACGAACACCGATTTTGATCGGTTTTTTCAGCACGACATGCGTTCCGTGCCGACAGGAAATCGTCTTTCTGCATGAGCTTCGGCAGGAATTTCCGCAGGTTGAATTTTACCTGATCGATATCAACGAACCAGAAGAAACCGTCAAACCATATGTTGCCGCGATGAACTGGTCGATTCCAATTCTGATCGACCGTTGGGGGGGAATCGCCGGGAAATACAAAGCAACCAGCACGCCGACACTGGTGCTGATCGCCGAAAATGGAAAAGTGGCTTTCTATAAACGTGGCTACGACGTGAAATTTAATGAAACGATCCGCCTGGAACTCTGTAAACTGACTGAAAATCGGGCAACCAGTCCGGAGAAATAATGCCTGAAATTATTCCAAAAACAAAAACGGCGGTTTTCCTGTTGATCTTCAGCGTCATTTTCGGAATGATGGCCGCCATTCTTATTACGACCGTAGCGGCGCTCGAAAATTATATCGACGATGCCACGTATCTCGGATTGCTGGTCGGTGAAGGTTTGATGCTGTTGCCGGTGGCAAAATTCTGCAAAAGACTCGGCTCGTCATACCACACATTTTTCCGGATGAAGTCTGTTTCGTTGATGTCGCTCGTCGCCATTTTGCCGGTTGGTCTCGGAATGGTTATCATCATGGATGAGCTGGACCGGCTCGTTCAGATGTTTTTTCCGATTCCTGAGATTTTCGAGCAGATCAACAAGATTATGACGATCAATTCCATTCCATCGGCGATTGTCATCATCGGTTTTATCGTGATTCTTGGGCCGCTATTCGAAGAAATGCTATTTCGCGGTTTTTTTCAGCGTATTCTGGAATACCGGCTCAATGACGTGACGAAAGCCGCTCTCTATTCGGCATTGACATTCGCGCTGGTTCATTCCAATCCGTGGGGAATCGTCCAGATTTACATTATCGGCGTCTTTCTCGGATATGTCGCATGGCGAACCGGCTCGATCTGGATTTCACTCCTCCTGCATATGATCAACAACGGATTTGCGGTGCTTTTTTCCAATCTGCCGGACGGTGCGTTATCATGGTATGAATTTCATGGGCATACGCATCCGGCGCTGATCGTAGTCGCGATTGCAGTATTTTATCTGGGAATGAAATGGTTCGTCACCGTAACGCCGGTAACCGAGCGGGATGAAAATATCGTGTTCATTGAAAATATTCACGACGCGTCGGCTTTTGAATCATGAAATCAATCACTGTGAAAGAGTGGATTTTGTTTTGAATATCGTTTTCTGGATCGCGCTGGCTTTTTCTTCGATTTACTTTGTGTCTCTAATTATTTATGTGATCGGACTGAGATATCCGTTTCATCCAAAAAATACCAACCGCCCGTTTGTCAGCGTTGTCATCGCGGCGAAGAATGAAGAAAAACAACTTCCCGGTTTGCTCGCGAGTCTCGCAGAACAGGATTATCCGGCTGATCGCTACGAGATCATCATTGTCGATAATGAATCCGAAGACAAGTCGCTTGTCATTCTGAAAGAAGCCGAGCAGAAGAATCCGAATCTGAAAATTCTCTCTACCCGCGGAATCGTCTCGGATTTTATTTTTAAAAAAGCCGCAATGAATCTGGGCATCGAGAATGCAAAAGGGGAAATCATTTTAACAACAGATGCCGATTGTGAACTTCAATCTGGCTGGATTTCATCGATGGCGAGCTGTTTCGATGAAGAAGTCGGTGTGACGGCTGGCTACAGCAGATTTCGGTACAATCACCGGATTTTCCACCGGCTTCAGGCGCTGGATTATTTGAATTTAATGACTGCCGAGTGTGCAACATTGAACCTGAATCTTGTTTGGGGGTGCGCCGGCAACTGTCTCGCCTTCCGAAAATCTCTGTTCCGGGAAGTTGGTGGTTACAAAGACATCCGCGACCGGATCGGCGGCGACGATTCGCTCTTCATGCAAATCATCAAAAAGAAATCGTCTTTAAAAATCGTTTTTAATTCCGATTCGCGCGTGGTCGTTCAGACACAACCGGTCGATACGTTTTTCGGCTTAATCCGACAGCGGGCGCGCTGGGCAGCCGATGCCAATTATATGATTCATTTGAACATTCCGTTTTTCGTGGTGATCGTCTCAACGTTCATAGCAAACCTTGCGCCGATCGGATATTTGATTGGCTGGCAGACCGGAATCGTCGGAATAGTGCCGCTTGGTATTCTCGTTGCCTTGAAGTTGATCGGTGAGGGCTTGGTCACGTGGCACGGAACGCGATTATTTCGGCAGACGGAACTGTGCCGCGTTTTCATCCCGTGGTTTTTATTTCAACCGTTTTATGTCGTACTAATGGGAATTTTAAGTTTCTGGGGGAATCGAATGGACTGGAACCGGAAGCGCACGCCGCTTGACCTGATGAAGTAGGATGAACACCAGTCCGATTAACGCGGGCAGAACAAAATTCGTCGAAAAGATAAATAAGCTTGTCGCGACTGCGACAGACGATTTTACACCAAACAATCCGAATAAATAGATCGACAGGTTTTCCCGAACTCCCAATCCGGCAAATGTGAAAGGCACACTCCCAGAACATAGAATAAAAATCACCGCCGCTGCGCACGACAACCATGAAATCGTTCCCGACCAATTCAGAATGAAATGATATTGCCAGTTGATAGCGACGAGCGAAGCGAGCGTCAACAAGCCGGATTGCAGGATCAGTGAATATTGCAGGGTTTGATCCGGGATGAATTTCCCGATGGATTTGATTTTTCGGAGATACGGAAGAAACACACAAATCGCAATGGCGCATATCGCGAGAATGATAAAGAAAAACCACTGTTTTGGAAATATAAGAAATCCTGCTACAGCCATCGTCAAAACCTGTGTTACAGCCATCGTGATCATTTCCACGCCGTAGGCGATGAAGCCGAGCCGTCGCTTTCCGTTCAGGTAGTAAATTTTCAGGAATTCCGCGTAGCCGCCCGGGATAAGCAGGCGGAACGTATAGCCGATAAAGTACGATTTCAGTGTTTCGATAAAACTTGCCGGAACGCGATTACTCCGTAAAATCCTTCCCCAGCGAACGATCTGGAACGACCAATTCGCGAGAATGAACAGCATGATCGCCGCCGATTCAAATACATCAATCGTTCTATAAATCCGTCCGAGTTCGGAGAGATCGACCTTCCGGATGGCGATCCGGACCAGCAAAACGCTGATCGCTAATTTGAGCACCAAAACAATGATGCTTTTGATGTAATATAATGCGGGTCGGCTATTCACTATCGGCTCATTTCCATCGATAAAGTTTCAGTGATCCGACCAACTGTGATGTTAGGTAACAAACTGGATAAATTATCCACAGGATGGGAAAATATTTCAGCAGATCGGTCTGTCCGAAAAGTCTGGCGCCGTGATATGTCGCGATGAATTCAGACAAAAATTTGAATAGTAATAAAATTTCGAGCCAATTCCAGAGCGACGGTGAAAACAACAGGATTGCCAGAACGATGTGAAACAGGAAAACTATCATGCCGAGCAGAAAAAATGGAATCGTCAGGTTGAACGCTTTGCTATTTCGTCGAAGCTGCTGGTGGATATATTTTTTCCCGAATGTCATTGGTTCCGTTGGGACAAAACTGGCCGGATCGGTGTTATAAGCAAAGCGCCAGCGTGTGTGCGTGCGGATTTTCTGCATCAGGAAAAAGTCGTCGCCGGTATCGGTATTCGCGCCGTTGTGATAACCATCGACGTCTTCAAATGCCTGTTTTCGGTACGCAAGATTTCGCCCGTTTGCATGAGTTGGTTTGTTATAATAGGTCGATGCGGCGGCGACCGATGCTTCGCAAAGCGTATCGAACCGCTCGTAAATGTTCATGAAACCTTCGCGTGTCTCGACCGGACTGTGTCCCAGAACCATTCCAACACTTGGTCGAAAATAGTAAACCATCGACGTTATCCAATCCGGCGGGACGATGCAATCGGCGTCGCTGACCATGATGATCTCGCCGCGACTTTCATGAACGCCCAGCGTGATCGCGCCTTTTTTTCCTTTCAGCGGATCGGTCGATTTATCATGATGAAGAACTTTCCAGTTTTCTTTTCCGGCGGCATAATAATTCATGATGTTTTGCGTGCTGTCCGACGAATTGTCGTCGATCAGGATGACCTCGTACTTATCTTCCGGGTAACGGAGTTTTATCAGGCTTTGAAGCAGTTGGCTAATGACATTTGCCTCGTTTCGTGCGCAGACAATGATCGAAACGGACAGCGTTTGGCGAATGCGCTTCGTCGTCCGGGTAAATATCAGGCCAAGTGAGATCATCAACATGATCAGTAGATAGAGAAACGCGAGAATGGTGGAAAATTCGATGAGATTCGTCATTAAAAATTGACTTCCAATTCGATATATCCGAATCGGTGAGATTCCCGCTCGTCGTTCAGTTCGACAGCGTTGAACTCCACCCCGGTCTTGATATAAAAATCGTTAAACAGTTCATAGTTGCAGACGACTTTCATCAGGTTCGTAGTCTGAATGTCGCCCATCAACCATTTTGTAGAGTTGTCGTAAGTCGTATCGCGAAGTTCGTAACTGACCGTCGGATTTCCGCCCCAGAAATGCATTGCGTCATCGACGCCTTGTTTCAGATGCAGAAATTGTCCCGAAACCGACAGCCGTCGAGTGAAACTTGCACCGATCCGAAAAAACCACGCCTGCGAATTGGCGCCGTACGGAAAACCGAGACAAATGCCGTTCTGTGTGTAATCCGTCGTTAGTGTTTTGTGAGTATATGTCCACGGACGTACGGCTGTGAATTCCGCTTGAAAATCGATCGGGATCGAAGCGATTGTCGGCGAAAAGCGCGCTCCCGCCTGAAGAGCGTGTTTGTTCGCCCACCAGTGATTGCCGAGTTCTCCGAACCGCATTTCGTCGATCAGCGCGGAACCGTAAAGCGTCACGTTTTTGATAAATGTTGTCTTGAAATCCATCGCCATGAGCATATTGTCACGATCTTCCAGCGAATGACCCGCCGCCCAGAAAAACCCGAACGGCATGACGTATGAAAGTTCGATCTCACGATCGCCGTAAATGACCATCTCGCTAAATCCGATGGCCGTCGTTCCGCGAAAAAGCGGAATGTCGAGACGATGAGCTGCGATATATTTCGAACGGTTCCGTTCTTCAATAGAAAGACCGCGGAAATGCGTGCTGTCATTCATCAGCGAACCGTTGAGAAATGTCAGTTTGACGCCTTTGAACCGTGTGTTGAATCCGATATAAGAAAACATCGGTGCGCTTTTCGACAGGATTAGGTTGTTCGTTCCACTCGCACCCCACGAAATCGGTTGGCGATGCAAACCGAGATCGAACCGATCGTTATGATAAACCAGCGAAGACTGGAGGATATCCAGCGACACCACACTATCCGGTTGAAACATGCTCCAGTTGCCGATTTCTTCATCAGATGGTTCGGTGAATGAAGGGTTGTATTTTTTCGCGATGCGGGCAAAGAACGTATGAAACGTGAGAGACTTTCCCAGAGCGCCACGAAACAGGTAACGATCGGAAACAATATGTTTCTGATGGTTGTCTTTCCAGTCAGCCCGCGTGCGCGCACCAACGTCGAACCAGAAAAAATAATCGCCTTTTTCGTACATCAACAGGTGATTTTCTTCGATGCCGTTCTCTCGCGAAAAGATTTTTCCTGGGAATTTTTGGAAATAACCTTGTCGATAAAACGGAGCGTCGATCGAATCGAGCGACAATGTCTGGCGTTCGGTTTCATAGCGATAATCAGCGAGGAATTCCCGCAAGATGCTCTTTTCGATGCTCGAGAGTTCTGATTCCTTTGCCGCCGCTTTTTGAAGAAGCGTAACTACCTCATTGCGGGTGAGTGGCAACGCCATGTCGTTCAGGCCGCGAATGATCCCGCGCGTTTCCAATCGCTTCAGAAAATCATAAACGGGATCGGTTGCCGGAACGTCCAATCCGATTGCCCAAACCAGTGCGGGCAAGGCGACAAGCGTCAGGAAAAATTGTTTCAACCTCCGGTGACTACGAATCATAAGCGCCAAAATATACGATTATTTTTTCCCTCGTCGAAAGGGTTAGTATCGAAAATGTTTAATCGGCTCGCCTTTAACACCGATTTCCGTCATCGCTTCAATGCCGATCATCAGGTGGATTTTTGCCCATTCTGCCGTGACAAGTTTGTCGGATTCCTCAGTCTTGACACCTTCGGGAGTCGTCGGCAAATCCGAAACAAGCAACAGCGCGCCGCGTGAGATTTCATTGTAATGCCCGACGATGAAAATCGTTGCCGTCTCCATATCGATCGCAATGCATGTCTGTTCCCGTAGCCGATCGTGAAACGGTTGGTCGTGCTCCCAAAGGCGCCGGTTCGTCGTGTAAACCACGCCGGTGCGGTAATCGTAACCGCGCTGGATGATTTTTTCCGAGACAAATTTATGAAGTTTGAACGACGGCAAGGCGGGAACTTCCGGCGGATAATAATCGTCGCTGGTTCCTTCACCTCGAATTGCGGCGATCGGTAAAATGAAGTGACCGATTTCCGTCGATTTCTTCAGCCCGCCGCATTTACCGAGAAACAACGCACCGGACGGCTTGACCGCGATCAGTAGATCCATGATGGTGGCAGCATTCGGCGAGCCGATACCGAAATTGATGATCGACAGACCTGAAGAATTCGTCGCCGCCTGCATTGGGTATCCTTCACCATAAAGATCGCAGTTGAACATCCGGCAAAAGTTCTCAACGTATATCCGGAAATTTGTCAGCAGAATGTATTCGCCGAACTGCTTAAGCGGCATGCCTGTATAACGCGGCAACCAATTTTTAGCTATTTCGAGTTTTTTCATGTTCATTTTAAAGTCCTTCATATTGTGACTAAATAGATAATAAAACGATGGACGTCAACGCAAAGACGAAGCCGATTTCTTGTTTCAATGTCACCGGTTCGTGGAGAAATGTCGCGGCTAGAAGAATACTGAGAAGTGGATAAAGCGCCGTCACCGCCGCGACGACCGAAATCCTGCCACGAGAAACGGCGATAAGAAAAAAGAACGAACCGATCATTCCGAAAACGCCGGTCAGAATTGCCCATAATGCACCCGTCGCGTGGAATTGCGGATGAAAACCGACCATCGCCAGAACGATGACGGCGAACAGGACATTTCCGAGTGCCTGACAGATCATTGCGCTTTTCGGATCGATCGTACGCGTTGCCAATTTCGGCAGAAATCCCCAGAATCCCCACATTACCAATGCAATCAGCGCCGGGATTAACCAACCTTTCAAATGTCACTCCATTTTAATTCGATATGCATATCGGCAGCAAAATAAGACGAAATCCGGTTTCTGCCAAGAAAATCGTTTAAAACCAGAAAACAACAGCAGTTACAATTTTCTGTATGTCTGGAACAATGTTGAGACACTTTGTATCGATGAAGTATCCTACAAGAAGCGTCATCATCATCCCGATCTATCGGGACGATTATCAGTGACTATGCAACCGGACAAATTATTGAGATAATTGAAGGCAGAGCCTATCAAAACATAGCCGAAGTTTTAAAGAAGGTTAAACACCGAGTTCGTTTAAAGATCAAATGGGTTAGTGTGGATCCCGACTATTCGGGACTGTACCTCAAAATCGTTCATCAATATTTCCACCAAGCCAAGATTGTTCTCGACAAATTCCATCTGATTAGTCAACTCAACAAGGCCATTGATATTATCCGAAAAGACGAGCAAATGGTTCAGGAGGGAAAAGGTCGCCGCATCCTCAAGAACAGCCGCTGGTTGTTCTTATATGGTCAGGAAAACTTGAGTGAGCCTCAGATTCAAAGACTACACACAATAACCGATCTCAACCGGAACCTTTATCAAGCCTATCTGCTCAAAGAAGAGTTCAGATCGATCATGAACGAATTAAATGGCGAGAATGGACAAATGCTATAAACCGTTGGATTGAAACCGTAATGGTGACGACTCTCGATCCCTTGAAGAAATTCGCTCGTCTTATTAAACGACATTTGCTACAAATCCTCAATTATTTTATAAATCCTATCGCCAGCGGTTTGGCCGAAGGGTTGAATAACTTGATTGCCACGGTGAAGAAAAAGGCTTATGGTTATCGAAATATGGAATATTTTAAACTCAAAATCCTACAACAAAATCAGAAGTATCAATTACTCACCCATACAAATCCATGATGAACCGTTATTTTTTATCCAATTCTTCGCGAATGGCTTTGAGGATATCTATCGGCATAAACGGCTTTTGGATAAAACGCGCTAAACCGGCTTTGAAAAGTTCTGATTTATCATCGGGACTCAGATAGCCGCTGGCAACAATGACTTTCGCTTTTGGATTTATTTTCATGATTCGGTGCAGGACTGCGTCACCCGTTAGTTTTGGTAGCCCCATATCGGTCACGACGAGAGAAATTTTATCTTTCTCCTTGGTAAACAGCGTGATGCCTTCCAAGCCATCCTTTGCCAATAAAACGTTATAGCTGTATTTAGTCAGCATGGAGTTCAACATTTCAATTAGAAGTTCTTCATCTTCGATCACCAGAACTGTTTCGCCTCCGCCTTTTATCTTTTGGAAATCTTCTATCTCCAACGGACCGGACACTTCCGAATCCATTGGTGCCGGTAAAAATACCGAAACGACTGTGCCTGCACCCGGTTTACTATCAACTTTGATAAAGCCATTGTGATTAGAAACAATGCCGAGAACAGTTGATAATCCGAGACCGGTGCCTTTCCCTTTTTCCTTGGTTGTAAAAAATGGTTCGAAGATGCGATTGAGAATAGCCTGATCCATACCGACTCCGGTATCGCTCACGTTGATAACGACATATTGCGCTGCGACGGCTTCGAGATATTGCTGTTGGAGGATTTGACCGGAAACATGTTTTGCCGCGATCCGGAGAATGCCGCCGTTCGGCATAGCGTCGCGAGCATTCACACAGAGGTTCATCAGAACCTGATTGATCTGTGAAGCATCCGCCAGGATAAAGGGCAGAGATGGTTGAACGTCTGTTTGGAAAGTGATCAACTTTGGAAAGGTTTCATTCAGCATTTTAACGATCTCGGTAATCATCTCGTTTAGGTTTAATGATACTAATACCGGCTCGTTTCGGCGGGCTAACGTCAACAACTGCTTGACGAGATCCGCGCCGCGCTTACTGGTCTTTTCGATGGTTTTGATGCTATGTTGTATTTTTTCCGGACTTTGTTGTCCCATTTTTAACAATTCTGAGTGTCCCATGATGATGGCGAGGATATTGTTAAAATCGTGCGCAATACCGCTGGCCAGTTGACCGAGCGCTTCCATCTTTTGGCTCTGACGTAACTTTTCCTCGCTCATTTTCAGCGCATCCTCCGTTTCTTTGCGGTTGGTAATATCACGGAAAATGCCAAGAAGCAAGGGTTTGTGACTACCTGTTTCGAAGAAAGTATTCCTTACCTCAACCCATATTTTACGACCGTCACGGAGGGTTACTTTCTGTTCGCTATACGGCTTGACAGCGTGGGCAGAAAAACGTTCCCGATGCATATTTTCGACGTGTTCCATTTGTTCCTCCACATAGATAACGGCTAGAGATTGATCTTCTATTTCCGATCGTTCGATCCCCATCATCCGGCAGAAAGCGTCATTGACCTGGATGACTTTGCCGTTTTCGTCGGTGAGGCGCATTCCATCTTGCGATTTTTCCCACACTGACCGGAACTGCGCATCCATTTTTTTCTGTTCACTGATGTCGTGATTAATGGATACCATTCCGATATTATCACTCGAGTTGTTTTTAATTTCTGAAATGGTACTTAGGACAGATAACGGTCTGCCGCTTTTAGAGAGATGAACTAGTTCACCGGACCAAGCGCCTTCTTTCTTTATTTTTTCGAATACCGTCTCTCTGGAATCATAGATGTATTCCGGGTTGACAATATCGCGGAATTTTTTTCCGAGAACATCTTCTGCCTTCCAACCGTACATTACTTCTGCCGCCGGATTCCACATGGTGATTTGTTTATCGGTGTCAGTTGCAATGATGGCGTCCGATACATTTTTCAGCAAATCGGCTTGATACCGGATTTGTTCTTCTACTTGCCTGCGTTTAGCAATATCTACAGAAAGAATGAATATTCCCTGCGGGATGGGCTGAATGGAAAATTCAAACAATCCGATCGATCCGCCCGGGAAATCGAATTCATTTTCGATGTGAACCGGAATTCGCTCTTCCATACAACGCTTTATTACAATAAACAACGTCGTTTGATCGATTCCTGGCCAGACGCTCGTAAATTTTTTCCCAAGTAAATCCATTTTAGATCGGTGAAACTGCTTTTCGGCAGTACTGTTTATATAAAGATAACGCCAGTCGAATCCGATGATCTGAGCGCCTTCCATCATGCCATCCAGAGTCGAATGGAAGCGCTCCTCGCTTTCGCGGAGATCCTTTTCGGCAAGTTTACGCTCAGTGATATTCCGGAAAATGTTCAATTGCAGCTTTTCATCGTTGATTTCAACCGTGGAATTGGATAATTCAAACCACACGGATCGCCCGTCATGAAGAGTTACAAGACGTTCAAAATGAGGCTCGATCGTGTCGGCCTGAAAGCGCTCGAGGTCTTTGGCGAGAATATGTTCGGCGGCATAATTATGATAAATGACCGAAAGCGGCTTGCCGATTAATTCGGACTCCGGCTTCCCGACCATGTGGCAAAAGGCGGGATTGACCCGAATCATGATCCCTTCGGCATTGCAAAGGCGCATTCCGTCGCGACTACTTTCCCAGATTGTTCGAAGTTCTTTCTCGGAATTTCTTATTGTACTCTGTGAGGCGCGCTCGGCGGTCTGATCCCGGAACACTAATATTACTCCGATTATTTCCCCGTCTTCACCTTTAATCGGCGCACCGCTGTCTGCAATTGGTATTTCCTGATTTTTTTTAGAAATCAATATTGTGTGGTTGGCAAGACCAACGATCAATCCCACATCCAACACTCGTCGAACCGGATTCGGTACAATTTGCCGAGTTTCCTCATTCACGATGTTGAACACTTCCGGAAGGTCCCGTCCCTCAGCCTCTTTCTCCTGCCAACCGGTCAGTTTTTCGGCAACAGGGTTTAAATACTTGATTCTTCCGAGATGGTCTGTAGTAATGACGGCGTCGCCGATGCTGTAGAGTGTTGTGCGGAACTCTTCCTGAACGGCAAAGCGAGATTTTTCCTCAATATACAAAGCATGATAAACGCCACGTTGCCGATGATTATAGATTAACGCCATACCGATGCCGACCATCACCAACAGAATAACAACCAGTATAGATACAAACCGAAGCTCTGTGTTGAGATCGGAATAAATTTCTTGACGGTCGATCTTGGCTATTAAAAACCAGTTTGTTTCGGGAACCGCTCCTATATGCGATAAAACTCTGATACCGCGGTAATCTTTGCCGTCGAAAATGCCGGTTTGTCCCAACACGGCCCGAACGGCGGCGGTATTTGTATCAGCCATCGATATATGCAGGCGAAGAGCGGCGTTCGAATTATAGCGCAAATTATTCAGGAATAAAACACTGTCGCCGTCCTGGCGAACAATTAAGGTTTCTGCCGTTTTGCTGTGCGTCGGCCATTTCTGTATCAGCGGATATAAAAATTTTTCGGGAGCATTACGCAGGATCAATACGGCTTGCGGTTTGTTTCCGGGATTTGCGACGGGTGCGATAAAATCGAGGTGTATCTGTTTGTGTAGGGGACAGTAATAGAAATCGGTAAAATGGACATTTCCTGTATTGCAGGCGATGACGATCTGTTTTGCGGCTATAGGATCTAACCGTCGGCGTTGCGGTTCGAGTGCCATCAGTAATTTACCTTGTGGCGTCGCTAATAAAATATCGGCATATCGATATTGTTCCTGTACGATTTGCAATTGCGCCAGAATCTTTTTTTGCAGGTCTGGATCGTTTCCTCCGTTGGTAACCCATGTATTTACTGCCTGAGAAAAAAACGGAGAAGCTGAAACAGAAAAGGCATCGCTTTTACGCTCTCTTAACCAGTTGACAATTTGATCGGTCTTAAGGTCGGCTATCGTATGGAGCGCGTCATGTTTTTCAGCAAGGATCGTCCTGACCTCATTCCGATAGTATATTCGACCGCCCAGCACAATGAGCAGGCTCATCGCGAAAAATAACAGGATAAACGGCTTTTTGGAAATTAATCGACTCTGATGAACTTCAGGCATATCGCCTCCCTGACGTTAAAGAATAGGAACGTCCCGAGAAAAACATTCCTGTTTTTTATGTCCTGCCGAACCAGGTGTCATTTTTATGAATATATTCACTACCAAATATAAATCACCGTTCCAATATAGACAAGCACTACACTTTGTCGGGTTGGATTCGGTTGAATTAGTAGAATTGGTTGATGATGTTGGATTCAGTTAAATGTGGATTTTTTCTGCTGTGCGCCGAAACTCGCTAACAGTGGAGACTTTGGTGAAAATTGTATCATTAAAGCGTACAATCATGGTCGTATTCTTCCCGCTCCGGTTTTATCGGAAAGTGGTCGGGAAAACGGCGATGTAGATTATCAGCAAAAAGAAAATCGAGATGGTTGTTGCTTTCGGGCGAGAAGCCTGTTACTTCCATCCAGACGGTCGGACTTTCCATGCAAAAATAGACGAACGGCGGGTTTGAAACGCGTATTAGTCTTTCATAGATTGGTCGATACATCGAAACGCGATGTGGGCGAACGTACCGCAATTTTCCGTCGATTCCGCGTATCATTTCTCCATACGGAATGGCGGATTTCGGATAGCGTTCCGCCATCGCGTCTTTCATCGACGGTGGAAATCTCAGCGAGCCGAGGCTGATCCATGCGATTCGAGCCGGATCGACCGTGTTGTAAATCGCATCGCAGAGTTTTAAATAAAGCCGATTCCCATCCGGTAAACTGAGTATCGGATCGAAATGGAATCCAATGAGAAAACCGGCGTCTTGTGCTTTTTTAGCCGCCGCGAGCCGGTCGGGAAGTCTATCCGCCGCCCACTCTTCTTTCCGGATGATCTCCTGTGGATTGACCGACCATGACAGAATGGTTTTTCCGCCGTGTTTCAACGGAAGGATCGAGTCGATTTGCGTTGTCTTGGATTTTAGTTCGAACACAGCATTTTGCAAACTGGCAAAGAATTCGACGGCGCATTCGGCAAAATAGCGCGATCCGCCGAGCGCCAGACTGTCGCCGAGTTCACCGGTTCCAATCCGGAACAGACGCTTTGGATGGTGTTGAATTTTTGTTGCCGCTTCCTGAAGAATTTCATCGACATTTGTGAAGATCACCGTTGCCGGAAAGTTCAGATAGAACTGGAGAATGCAGTAAGTGCAGTTCAGCGGGCAATTCTGTGTTTGGTTGATGACCTGGTAACGGCAGCATAGATAATCTTTCGATGTTCCCGGACAGTCCTTAACGATGTCGCCTTTGGAATGTGTGAGGAAAAGAACTTGTTTGGCGTCCGGCAGATCGTCCCGTCCCGATATGTCGTCGTCATTATCTAAGATTTCCGGTGTTAGATTTGGCAAATCGTTCAGCGTTCGGCGCGTCACCTCGTCATTTTGTGCGGATGCAGAAATGAATATTTTCCGGATGATACTCAAAGCGGTTATAAGTTTTCGAAGAGTTCGTTCAGTTTGCGGCGATTTTCTTCGGTGAAGAACCGTTCCAGGGCATCGATGTCTTTGGGAGAAGCGAACGTTGCGTCGAGCGTCAATGCCTTTATTTCAAAGGTTGGATCATACGAAATTCGGACGTTCGGCGGTGTATCGATCTTTTGCCGCAAGGTTTTGGCGCGTTCGGTGTGCGATGACAGAAAAGGAAACCGCAACCGGGTAATGCGTTGCCGGAGGATCGTGATCTTCTCTACTTCCGGAAGATCGGAATTTTCAAGAATGGTTTTCCATTCGATCTCTGTGAGGATTTGGTAAATATTGGTGTCATCGCGTATTATGGTTTCGCGGATGTTTCGGACGATTTCTTCCAAAACACTGAGTGTCGGATGGGTTTTTTCAAGTAATAAAATCAGATTGGATTGAAATTCGCGATCCAATGCTGATAGTGCAAACCATGTCTTAGGCGGTGCGTTTTTTTCGATGAGCCATTCTATAATTTTTATATTGAGGTTCAGGCAATTCTGGTAAGCGTCGATCAATTTGAAATTCGGCGGCAGACCGATCTCCGGAAAAAATATCCGAGCGATCGTCTCGCGCTCGGTTTTATTGTCGAGAAGAGATTGAATAATTCGGGCGATTTCAACCGGAAACAGCGGGCGGAAAAGCCGTATATAATTGGCGGCGATGCAAAAAGTGTCCATATCAGATGCATTTTCCGGAAGAACATAGGCCTGAACGGTTTCTTCCAATTTGCGGAATTCGAGCAATTCTTTGCCGACTATGATCCGGTAGCCGGACAGTGAATTTTGAACGAGCGCCGGCAATTGCAGAGAATCCGGTTTATCCGGTATCTGTGCTGGCAGTTTTATCGGATAAAACAGGTCGAACGCGCGATCGGTAAAGTCTATTTGGCCAGTGTTAAGATTGTTGATCGGCAATGAAATCATGAAGGATTTTCTCGTAATTGAGGAGTTTAACGCTGTACATATTCTGTGTTCCGGTGCGTTTTTCGCGACCCTTGGCGAGCACGGTCAGTTTTCGGACAATTTCCTGAAGGACGAGCCGTTTTTCTTCCGCCGTTAGTTCCGCCGTCAGGATTTTCTCGAGAGCGCGGACGCGATACCGATCCATTCCCCAGTATTTCCTGGACAACTGATCTGCATGCCCGCCGGTTTTGACAATCAGTTTTTCCGGAATGAAGCCAATGGGATATTTCAGGGAAATCCTCAGCCAAAGATCGTAGTCTTCGCAAACCGGAAAACTTTCATCGAAGACGCCGATGTCGTTGAAAACTTTCTGGTGAACCATTACGGCGGACGGACTGACGATACAAAGCGGCAAGCAATGTTTGAAAATCCAGCCATCGTATTTTTGATGCTTTTTCATGGGATTAACCAAGATGCCTTTTCGGATCCATTTTTCATCGGTTTGGACAACCATCATGCCAGGATTTTCCGCGATGTACACCATTTGCCGTTCCAGTTTTCCCGGCAACCAGTAATCGTCCGAGTCAAGAAAGCAGACCCATGTGCCGACCGATTTTTCCAGTCCGAGATTTCTCGCTGCAGAAACCCCCGCATGAAGTTTGGAAAAGTACCGGATTTTATCGGCGTATTTTGAAATGACGGAATCGGTGCTGTCAGTCGAACCGTCGTCGATAACGATGATTTCAAAATTGCCGTATGTCTGCGACAGTACCGATTTCAGTGCGCGCTCGAGGACTTCTGCACGGTTATAGGTCGGAATAATGACAGTAACTTTTCCCGGATCATCCATGGATCGACTCTGTTTGTTTTAGAATATGCCGGATCAGATGTATGGTTTCAGCCGATAAAATCGCGATGTTTTTATTCAATTCGCGGAAAAATGCCCGAAGCGTTGTAGAATCCGCCTGATCGGAAATGATTTTTAATGAGATGAACGGAATCCCGGTTTGCCGACACGACTCTGAAAGTGCGAAGGCTTCCATATCCACAGCGAGAGCGCCGCACGCGGAGGTTATCTTAGATTTTTGCTCGGACGTAACAACCGGCTTTTCCGATGAAAACAACTTCCCGCGAATCCATGTATCCGGCAAATGATTTTCGGAATTCACCCGGTTGATGGTCTCAATCGTTCCATTCCGAAATGCTTGAAAAGTGGTTGGAAAGAAAACGTCACCGATGTTCAAACTCGGTGACAATGAACCGGCGAGTCCGGGATTGATAACAAAGTCATATTTTGGTGAAACATCGACACTCGTCATTATTTTGGTCTTGGCATTCTTGAGCCCAATGCCTGTTGTGAGGAAATCGAACTTAACACCGCCGGTTTGTGGGAAGGAAACCTGAATCGCCTTTTTGATGGGATGAAGTTCTTTTCGTGTGGCAGAAACAAGTAATATTTTCATGTTTGTAATATTAAAACTCGGTAAATAAACCGATAAAAATTTACGCAATTTTTCAGGGAATACGGGAAAATAAATGTCCGCTTATGCAAACAACCAGCAAGTCACCGAAGAAGAGTAGTATTAATAATTTGGGAATTTTAGAAAATTGCGCAAAACCGTGTCGGCTTGCGAACGGAATTACTCGGTACGTTCCTGTGGCTTGACCGGTTTCGTACGGTTGATCGTTTCCTTCCAAACTTCTTTGGGAATGACCTGATAAGATCCGCAAGCGTTGCATATCTTATAATAAGTCTTGTTCCCAAAATAGGAACTCCGGCGGTACACGATGTCGTTCTGGCACTTCTCGCATTTTTCGTTGATCTTGCTATCGAAGGGCAACGGTGTCGGTCTTTTTCCGAGCGAGTTAAAATTTTCGTCCATTTTGGTACGCTCCATTGCGTCTGCTCTCTTTTTGGGTTGGTAAAAACTACTTGTCAATTTTTGACGACAACTATCTTACTTCCGGCACTAAGTTCTCAAATCTCCAATTAATTGTCAAGAAATTATTTTCAAGCGGATTGTCCCGAGCGTAATCGCTCGATCAATCGATCTTTTTCCGACAGTGCGCGTTCGTATTTTTTTGCCACGATCTCCTCATAATCCAGGATGAATTTTAGCGAAAGTTTGATCTTGTCAACCAGATTCATCATGGATTCGATGTCATTCTTGTTGTAGATCGAGCCGTCGTTCTTTCTGCCCAGCGCCAGAAACCATTTGTGTTGGCTTTCAAAGACGATAGGAAAGATGATGGAAAAGCTCGAAACGTCCTGTGGATCGTCGATAGTTTCCTCATGAATTTGATGCACGAACCGGCCGTCCAGAACGTTTTTTGAATCTTCGACGATGGAATTTTCGACAATCGGTTCGCCGCCCCGGACTTCATTGAATTTATACCCGCTCAGTTCGTTGTCAAACGAGATCAGTGCAACCTTTTCGATCGGCAGGCGGTTGATCAGATTTTCGCAGATATATTCTTCGAATCCCTCGACAACGCCTTCATCGGACAAATTCCGGGTAAAAGAGTCCGTTCGTTCGAGAAAATCGAGTTCTGATGTATTCAGTTTATTATCGACCAGCTGCGTCACTTTTTCGCGAATCGGCATAAAAAGCGTCAGCATCAGGATCGTTCCGGGAATTCCGGCGATGAACTGCGAACCGACGAATTTCCCGAAAAGCGACTGCAAGAGTTCGCCCAGTGCATAATCAATTAATCCGAATGTCCCGACAAAAAGGACGCCGATGATCGTATAGATCAGCGTGCTCCGAATTTTGACGTCCAGTGCCGTACCTGTCAGCATGCTCCATGTGAAAGAGCCGAAAAACCAGAAAATCCCGATGAAAACACCCGCTATCGAACCGATGATGGTAATGCCGAAAATACCGCCGATGATTCCCGGCATCAGATCGCTTTTAAACAATGCAGAAGAACCGGGGAGCAGGATCGCTATAGCCATGATAGCGCCGATACAGACAAGGATAGACGAAAGAGCGATTGAAATTCCTTTGAACGCATTCAGCAAACGACGCTGTTCGATAGAGCCGGTGGTTTTATATTCATGGCGGAGATTGATGAAACCGCGCAATAGCCAATATCCCGGCCAAACGTACATGACGATCTCGAAAATGCGCCCAAATTTGAAAAAGCTCAAACCAAAAACCGCCAAATAAAGGATGAGAGTTTGCAGATATAAAGTCTTCATGTTTTGCCGGGCAGCAGTTTTGATTACGATAAAATGAAAAAACAGGATGCCCCAAAACGGCGAAATGACCAGACTCCAAATTTTCGAAAGGATCGGTATCGGCAGGTAATCAAATCCTGGTGCGACGAGAAACATCAAAAAGAGAACGACAAAGATGTTTTCCAGCGCCTGACTATATCGTAGTAAAATATATGAATTGAAAAACGTGAAGGCGATCAGTAGAGCGATGGCGAGAAGAGAATAGATTTCTTTTTTATTGATGGTTTTGTGCGTCCGGATTTCCTGGGTCGAAGTTACTCCGGTCAGCGTGTCTTGGACAGTCAGAGAAACGGTTGGCTTATTCCGGATGATCTTCACGGATTCGCTGTCAAAATTTTCTGAAAACTCGCGTCGTTTTTCTTCAATCTGATCTTCGCGGTTGCTGGAGGAAACGTTGAACGTGACACCAGTATCATCGATTTTCAGATGAGGCTTTCGCGATTTTTCGGCTACGGATTTCGTATCCGTCAGCGCCTGAAAAATGGCATCTAACGAATCCACCCGGACGACAATTTTATTTTTTAAAGTGACGACAAGCAAGGAATCACGGATGTCGGTGACAATACCGTCTGACAAATCAAACGGCAACGTATGGATCACGACATTCTTTTGAACACGGATGCCGATATTGATAACCTCGAGCGCAAAGATTAGGAAGAAAAGTGCCCAGCCTGTTTTTTTTAACACGGTGTATGTCTTTTCTGAAATCATGTTCTCCTCGCTGCATCAACAAATTTCACTGGGGAAAATATACAAATCGCTCGATGAATATCAACCGGTTTTTCATTGCGGTCTGAAGAAACTGCGGAACAGACGGTTAACCTGTTTGCAAAATGAGACGCGAATCTGTAAATTTACCCGCTTTTTTTCGCCACCCTAGCTCAGCTGGTAGAGCGGTCGATTCGTAATCGACAGGTCGGCGGTTCGATCCCGCCGGGTGGCTCAACCAAACACCAAAACAACCTAAAATTGCTTTTCTTCAAGCGATTGGTTCTTTAAGGTATCGACATTGTTTCCGAATCGGATCAATTTGTCGAACACAAATAGAGAAATCGTGAGATCTATTTCTGCACTTTCGATGATGAAGCGATCCGCAATCATGCGATTGTCGAACGATCCATCTGCCATTAAAATCGGTGTGGCTTTATAATGTCCGGGGTTTTCTTCTCCGTCGTCAACACGATTGTGCGCATAGGCCATGGACGATTTCCATGTCAAGGCGTGCTCGTTTTTACCTTTGTCATAACAGAGTTGAAAACCGAGTATGGTATCCGCTTCAAACCAGACAATCAAATCAAAGTAAATGTCGGTGAACCATCGACGGCGTGGTTCTCCCGGTATTTGGCGGATATTATTAATTTCGGCGAGCAGGCACGACACTATCGGATTTTTATCGTCTTATTTTCCAAACTTCCACATAAAGGAAAAAACAGATGGATTGTTGAGATCTTTGGAATAGAATAACAGGGCATAATCGAGTTCAAAGCGCTTTGCCCGAACGCTGAAACCAACCGATTTCCAGTTGAGCGAACCAATTTGTTGATAGCCGCCATGAAGAGATAATAGATTTTTAATACAGATTTCTGTGCCGACACGCGCGCCAGATTCTTGTGTGTCTAAATTCGTTTCGAGGTTAACTCCGACCGATACCCTGAATGGATCCTCGATGAAGATATCCGGGCGGACAATACCGATCTTCAAAAGGCGCGGCAAAGTCGTCGATTCGTTATCGAGATTATTCATTTTACCGATATTTTGGACCAATAATGAAACATCGAGCGAACTGGGCGCAAGCCAGCTGCCGCTGAAATCGAAAGCATATCCGTGACCGGAGTCGGTGTAAAGATTTTCGTAGAGATATTTAACGGAAGCGCCGACTGTCAGCCGTTTTCGTATTTTCTGGGAATAACCGGCGCCGACCGTCAAATACTGCGCTTCGATCTCATTCAGCGGATCTTCGGTCGGCGTTTCGCGTATCTCGATATCCGGAATCCGGACAAAATTGAAGCCTGCCGCGAAAGTTCCGCGCTTGATGGGGAGTGAAAAAGCGAATGCGTCCGAAGAGATGTCGGTTAACCAGAATCCATGAGACATTGAAAGTGTCGGATCGGGATTTTGAATGCCGACGGGATTTTCAAAAACGGCGATGGGCGATGCGCTCATTTGCGTAAAAACGCCCATCCCGGCGGCGGACCGGGCGGAGACAGGCATCTTGATAAAAGCCAAATCTGTCTCGCCCAGCAATTTTCCGGGAAAAGCGAACACGGTTAGCAGAATCATTGTAAAAAATATGGAGTAGCATGTATGTGATTTCATATTTATTTCCATCAGAATTTAAATTCCCACGAAAAAACGTGCATCGCGCCTTCACCAATCATTCCGAGCGCAACAGCGTAATCCAGCCGCGTGTCCATATTGGCGATGAATCCATAAGCGAATCCCATTCCGAAACAAGGCGTCAGATCGTTCATTCCCATTCGGAAGAAGCAGAGTTTCCGGTAATTGTATTCGCCACCGAAATGCGTTTGTATTTCGCCCTTATCGGAATATTCCAGATCGCCGATGACGAGATAATCGTTACCTTGCTGGATCGCGAAGCCGCATTTGACGATCTGCGGGAAAGTCTCGGTGTAATTTCCGCCTTCTTCGTCGAAGAGTTCCTGAGTGTTCCAGGTGTAACTCGCGCCAATATCTTTGAATTCCAGTCCGAAAGTGACATATTTGGTTGGCTTGTAAAGAAATCCGAGATCGAAACCGAGCCCGGTGGCGGTAATGTCGCACAGGGTATTTTTCAGAATTTTGAAGTTGATGCCGGCGGAGAATTTAGGGAAGAATGCATTTGCAAAAGAGAGAATGAAGGCGTCTTCACCGGTTTCATACATCTCGTCGGGATTTCCAAGAAAATCGCGCCCCTGAATATCAGTGACACCGCCGTGCATCCACGAAACGGCTAAGCCTGCGGTCGGTTTCAGCGGAATGGCGAGTCCGACGTAATGCAGCTGTCTGTCCATTGACAGGAAATAGTAAGTCATCGACAGGTGTCTTTTATCGAGATAAGGGATGCCTGCGGGATTGTAGTAAGCGGCGAAACCATTGGCAGAAAGGGCGACGCCGCTGTTGCCCATCGCCATCGCCTGCGCGCCAAGTCCCATCCGGAGATAGGAACCGGCGAGACCGGCGTTCGTTTCAGCGAAAAGTGCTGCGGAAAGCGTCAGTATCGATATTAGGATGGATAATTTTTTCATGAGTTCTATTTTACAACAATCAGTTTTGTCCAGTAAGATTTTTCCTTGCCCTGAGATTCCTGCGTCAATTTGCAGAAATAAGTTCCGTTGGCGACTAATGTGCCGTCCGAGTTTCTGCCGTTCCATGGTTCGGTATATTCACCGGCGGTTGTGATCGACTGTTTGTCGCTTTTGTAAACAGCGCGCATCGAGAAGTCGTAGATTTCCAACCGAACCTGTGCCGCGCCATCGATATGATATTTTATCCGGACGTGTCCGTCACCGTTTAGAATATTGTGATGCGTCGGTGAAAATGGATTCGGAAACGCGTATATCTGCGGTTCGCCTTTTATTTTGGTTGAAACTGATTGACGATAGATCGACCAATGGATTCCGTCGTCGCGGGTTTTACCAATACCATCGGCAGTTCCGATCCAGAGATAACCGGGGGATTCACGCGGATCGACGACCGCGGTATAAACGTCATGTGAAAAGAGGGTTTCGTGTCGGACGCTGTCTTGCGCTGGATCGTAAAGAGCCCAGTTTTCACCGTCAATGGATTTGAACAGGCCGCTTGCGGTGCAGACATAAACGATCGAGTCGTCGAAGGCGAAGTTGTAACCCCGTTCGCCGGAAAGTGTGGTGCTCCACGTCAGTCCGCCGTCGGAGGTTTTGCTGATCGCCTGATATTCGCCAGAACTTTCTGCCGTCAATGTTGCCGCCCAAAGTGTCTCTTTTCCGTTCCAGACCTGACGCGCCATGGCGACGACGAAGTTTCCGGAGATTGCGGAGTTTTGCGCGTTGTATTTCCGCCAGCGAATGCAGGAATCGGACTCGGCGATTCCCATGTTGATACCGTTTGCCGTGCCGACCCAAACCGTGTCGCCGTAGGCGAGAACGCTGAATCCTTTGTGATTGTGATTGCCTTTTGGCGGATCGTTAGGATTGATCTGGTAAGTGATTTCCTCACCGCATTCGAGAACATGATCATCGTCTGAGGGAAGCGGAATGCGTTGCCATGAAGCGCCGAAATCGGAACTCCGGCGAATTCCGCCCGCCCAACTGGAGATATAAACGTATTTCGGTGTGACTGAAATATCCCAGGTCGTATTGCTGACCGGTGTAACGACAGGTAAAAAATTGACACTGTCTCCATCCCAAATTTCATAATTCGCCGATACCGAATCGATTGGTTGGTCGACATATGTCCAGTTCAGTCCGAAATCTTTCGAAAAAGCGAGTCCGCCGCCGGTCTGGTAGGAGCCGATTTCAGTCGTCGAATCGAATACGCCGGCGATCCAGATGATGGAATCCAATGTGGCGATTGATGAAATTCCACCTTTGGGAATGCTGTCCGGAATCGGATAATAACTGACGAAAATTTGCCCGAAATCGCTCGATCGGCTCAATCCGCCGCCGGTCGCAAACCACAGGATCGAGTCGCCCTGCGATTCGATTTGCGTGACAGCGTTTCCGGACAATCCGGAATAAGTTCGGTTATTGTCGGTCAGAGAAGGTTTGGAAAGCCGAAATGCCTGCGCGTTCAGCGCGGAGGCGAAGAACAAAAGAATTGTTATCAGGTATAAATTTTTTTTCATTATTGGATCGTGAATGAGTTGTCGCTGATGTCGTAACGGCTGGATTTCGACGTGTCGTATGCTTTGATCCGGCAGTCGGATGATTGAAGACCGGATGGGATTTTCCAGCGGTAAAGCCCGGTCGATGCCGTGATGATGACAATATTGGTAAATGTCGGATCCGTTGCGCTGGCATTGAGAGTATAGGCAAGTTGGACTGATGAAACGTAGGCGCTTTCCCAGCGAATCGATAGCGTATCTCCGACAGAAAAGCTTTCCTGAAGGTTCGGAAATGTGACTGTGACGCCGGGGTTGGTAATGGCGGCCTTCAGCGTGTCGCTCCGTTCGCCGTTGATATCTTTTGCTACGAAATAAAAAGTGAAGAGTCCCTGAATTACACTTTGAGCGCTGGAAGGCTGAAAAACTGTATAAATGCCGTCATCGGCGTGATCGTCGCCCATCAAACCATCGTCGCGTAAAGTCCATGTCGGATCTTCGGAATATTGTCCGTTCGGACGCCGGATACCGTACGAAACGGAGACGATGTCGTCCGATCCTTGCGGGTCGGTTGCCCGGATTCTAAATTTCAGGGTGTCGCCTTTTTCAAAGTTAGTTGGAGTGGAAAGCACGAAGATCGTCGGCGCCGCGTTTTTTTCGACTTTTGTTTTTTGGGAAATCGTCTCACTTACATTACCGTCAGAATCGTACGCAACGACATCAACTTTGTAATAGCCGTTCCGGTTGCCGAAAATGGCAGAATCGATGAGAAATGAAAAAACGCCGTCGCGGCAGATGATATCTTCAGGCGGACCGTCGTCCGATAGACGCCCGGTTAAAATCGGTGTGCCGGTTTCTGAAGATTCGCTCGCTAATCGTGAAAGCGTAAAAACGACCGAGTCAACATCGTCGGTTCCCTGGGGATCTGAAATGTCAGCGGCAATGAAAATGGATTTGTTCATCTGTGAATAATGAACCGCAAGACTGTCGATCACGGGATCGGCGGGCTCGGGTGTTTCCGTCGTTGGTTTAAAACAGGACGCCAGCCCGAAAGCAAGAATGACAAGACTAATAAACTGGTACGATTTCATTTATTTCACCACGATTGCAATCCATTCATTTTTAGTCATCGTCTCAACGATTTCTCGCCCGTAATTTAGCACGGCGTCGGCAAATATCGTATATTCATCTGTCAGAATTCCCGTAAAGATGATCAACGCATGCGTGTGATTCTCGGCCGCCGATTGCAGAAGGCGCAAATTCGGTTTCCGTTCGATGTTGCTCAGAATGAGATCGTAATCATAGAATTTCAGATCGGTCGCGTCGCCGACTTGAAACGAGAAGTTACCTGAGATTTTGTTCAGTGCCATTTGTTCCAGGAAATTTTCTTCAACGTCCGGATCGATGTCGCGACAATCGACGGTTGCGGCGCCGAGTTTTAAAGCGGCGATCGACAGGATTCCGTTGCCGCAACCGGCGTCGAGAATGGTCATTCCCTGGTGCAGATATTTTTTTAGGAAAAGAAGGGCTAACTGCGTCGTTTCATGCGTGCCGGTGCCGAATGCCATTCCGGGTTTAATGGCGATTTCCAATTCAGCGTCCGGTCTCGGCGCTTCCCAGTAAGGGCGAATACTGATTCCGTTTTCCAGATCGATCCGTCGATAATACTTCTGCCAGTTCAGTCGCCAGTTTTCATCCGCGATGTCGTTTTCGGAAAGGATCGCGCCGGAGAGATGAAGTTTTTCGGCGAACGGCTCGAATGACTCAAACAGTTTCTCGCGCTCTTCGGTCGGGAGGATGGCTTCGATCCGATCTCCGAATTCCAGCGTGGCGACATTATCATTCGCACCCAGGAGAGCCAGCAGAAGCTCTTCGTCGCTGACATTTCGGCTGAAGACGATCTTTTTCCAGGGTCTTTTTGCCGGGTTGCTCTTTGCGTCGGAATTATTCTTCATTCTCTCCATAGATATAGTCGCAAAGCACCTGACCGACAACCCGAAGACTTTTCGCGCTGCACTTGTCCGGCGTGTCGAGCGTTGTGTGCCAGTAATTGGTCGATTTGTTCGGATACTCGAAATCGATCAAATCCACGGACGGAATACCGGCATATTGGATCAGCATGAGATGATCGTCGTAAATTTCCTCGCCCAACCGGTGTTCGAATTGATCGAATCCGCGTTTTTGGGCAATATCTCCCAACTGCTTCGTGAGTTTTGGATGACTGCGGTAGGAATTGCGTTCGACGGGTATTGAAAGGTCAGCGTCGCCGATCATATCGACGATGATCGCTTCGACAGGCTTTGGGATCGGCAGATTTTTCGCGAAATACTCCGAGCCGATACAGTAGTAATCAAGCGTTCCGGAAAAGCCGTAATCTTCTCCGTCGAAGAAAACCAGATAGACTGTTCGCGGCGGTGGATTCTGTTTGAGGAGTTCAGCCAGATGCAGAAGAACAGCCACGCCGCTGGCGCCGTCGTTTGCGCCAATGATGGGAAATTCGCGGTTCAGCGGATTGGGGTCGCGGTCTGCACGCGGCCGGGTGTCAAAGTGCGCGCCAATGAGAAGCGGATTGCCTTTTTGGGTGGCAAATCCGGCGACGATATTTCTGAGTTTTAGCGTGACTTTTTCAGAATCGACGTATGATTCAAATTCCTGAAATATGACGGTATCGGCAAGTGGCGAGACCGCTTTCGTGATGAGTTCTTTTGCGGCATTGTGTCCTGTCGAACCGGGATTCCGCGCGCCAAGATCGCATTGTTGCTGGAGATATTGATATGCTTTCTCGCCGTCGAAATTGAACGAATGTGTCGAACAATTGGCGAGCAAAAACATGAAGATAAAAAATACAGGATAAACTTTTTTCACATTAACCTCTGATTGCTATGTTGACGTCGAAACCGCCGTTCTTGGTCGTTCGTCTTCCGGTCGAGCGGTTGAAACTTTCTCCATATTCATAATATATTGAGCCAGTGACCTTTTTTGTAAAGGAATAACCGATGCGTGGCGCGATCTTCCATGAATTGTTTTCCGATTGTGTGACGAATTTTCCCCCCTTCACTGCGCGGGTGCGCGTCATGGACGAATTATAATCGTATGTCAGGGCAAACGTTATATTATTCTCCAGGCGCTTATCTTTCAAGAAGGGAAGCGGAATGGTAAAGCCGCCTTTTTTCTGGAAATTGACCGTCGTCTGAATACCCATTTCGTCTGTAATTTCCGTAGCGGCGTCACGGTTGTTGATCGTACTTCCCTGGGTCATTCGGGCAGTCGCCGTCATGTCATTCTTAAACTGCATATTGACGCTCAGGAGCGGTTGGAAATAGATTTTATATGAAGAGTTCATTACTTTGCCGTTTTTCCAGACGATCGCTTCTTTCCCGGAAAAACCGTGGTCGAGACTCAGTTTTTTAAACACTTTATTCAGCAGTTTCATTTTTTCAAGGTTATTCCAACCGACAGTCCAGTTCGGGAATGGGAAGCCGTCCTTGCCGTTTTTACCCATCGGAAAAAAATCGCGGCTGAGGTTTCTGCCCGTCTGTCCGGCAGAATTGGTGAGAGAGATGTTTTGTGCGAACGATAGCGACGTATTGATATTTGGAGTAATGCTCAGCCCGGAACGGAGTGACGCATCCATACCGGTCGTGATATTGTCTTTACCAACACCTTTTTCCAATTCCACGAGGGATAATCCCGGATCCGGAGTAAAACCCATCCGGTAGGCAATTCCCGGCGTGCCGTAGGTTCGATACTTGCTGTTCACCGATTGGCTGAACGAATAACTGAATTGAATGGCGGACAATTTTTTCAGATATTTACTGAGAATATCCAGTGATTTGATCTGCTTGGGCTCGTCAGGTTCCTGCTTGACAACTTTTTTGTTGTCTGTTTGTGACGGTTGAGTCATTTTCTCCGATTGTTCAGATGGGGCCGGGCGTCCACGCTCTCCGAGCTCTCCCGGTGATTCAGATTGTTCTTCAGTGGAACGCCCCGAAGACCGTCCGCGGGTGGGTGTTCTGCCGGAAGCCGGCTGTGGGCTTGTCGTTGTTTTGGTGGGTGAATAAACAGAGTTTAAAATTGAAGCGAGATCGAGCTGAAAACTCGTCGAGACCCGGTTTTGATTGCTTAACTGGTCGAGACTTTTCGTTTCACTGCCCATAGGTTCGGCCCAGCTATAATTCGCGGTGTAGTTAATATTGGGCGATAACCACTTGAATATTTTCGGAGAAAAGGAGGCGGAATAATTTTCACGAACGCTCACGGGAACGCCGAAATTCAGCCTCTGAACCGCCTGCCATTTATCATTTTTCAACTCATCCATATTGTTCTTCAAGTCTTTGGAGTACGTTAGATTCAGGTTATCGAAGAACTTGTAACTCAGGTTAATGCGGCTGTTCATGGCAAGAGTGTGCGTGTAATTTGTGTCGGAGGCGGAACCACGCGTAACCGTGTTTTTAATGTCTTCTGCCGTATCGAATGAAAAGTCGAGATTGCTCGGCGTATAATACCAGCGCACCTCGCCGAGTTTGTTTCCGATATACGGAACCGACGAAATCCACTTGAATATCTTAAAATAGTTTTCTTTCCCGAATGGCACACGGTAGGACATATTCGCTTTATAATTTTGTGCATCGTTGTCTTTGTAGGTGACCGTGGAATTATTCGCCCATTGGGCGCTGAACCCGGCTTTGATCTGGTCGATCGTGTATTTGGTCAACCAGTAATCGGAAGCACGCTTTTCGTAAGAGATGTTCATGCTGTATGAACGCGAAATGCTCAGGGTACTGTCCGGCGGCGAATCACCGACAAGAACATCCTGACCCGGGATGTATTTAGGCGTGCTGATGTTTTGAGAATACGCACCGTTCAATGGCAGACGAACGCCCCATGAACTTGGCGTAAATTTATCGAGGGAAATCCGGCCGCCGATGCGAAAACTTTCCGTCGTATTCAATGCATCTGTCGTTAGAGACGGTCTTTGTTCAACGGTGTGAAAATCGGCGTCGCGCCGATCCATACTGATGTCAAGAGTCGCGAGGTCGGCAATTTTCAACGATGCTTTCGTACGATAAGCGATACCCGCGTCACGCCGGACTTCCGACAACCGGAGCTCGTCAAGCCAGACTTCGCCGTACATTGTATTGTCGTATCGGGAATATGGAGAGGATTCGGTCAGATCGTCTAGGGAATATTTCTGGTTCTTCAACCCGATGTCGATTCGAGTAATACGCGACAATGCGACATTTCCGACGATGATTATCTCGATGCCGGTATATTTTCCGTCTTTAACTTCACGATAATGCCTCTTGACGATTTCGCCGGTATCGTCATAATATATCCGAAATTGCTTGGGATGCTGGTCGTTATCCGGGAACGATTCTTCCGTCATGTAGGATTTTAGCTGAGTGATAAAATCCAGATCGATCTCCATTTTGTTATTCGAGTCCCAGCCGGGATAGATCGGTTGCCTGTATTCGTAATAATGAATAAAATTTGGTCCTTCCAAACGACCGAATTTGATGAAGAATTGAAGCGGAGTTTGTTCTCCATCCTGATAAATGTGGCTTCGTGAATGGATATTGCTACCGTTTACAAACAGTTTCATTTTTTTATAAGTAATAAAACTGGCTTCTTCTGCGAGAACCTTTTTAGCCGCACAAAGCGCGCCCGGTTGGAGCCCTTCCTCGCCGTCGAACCAGAGGACCAGCGATTGCTCTTTCATGCGGATTTCGTTGATGCGGTCATATTCGCCCTGAACTCCATCCGGTGCCTCGTAAGTGTCCGGATTGTCCTCCGAGTTGACGACACTGACCGAAAAGGATTCCGTGTTGACGACAAACGACTCGGTTTCGGAAGGCGCAATGCCGACCTCTTCCCATTCGTTCCCGACCATTTCGATCTTGGCGATCCATAGCGTATCTTCGTCGCTGAAACCGTCAACCCATAAACGGCAGGAGCGAATCGTCTGCCATGTAACGGTGGCATCGGATTTGATTTTCTGAAATTCCGATAGCGGTATTCGGTAAAGTTTCCATCCGGTTTCCTGGCCGTTTGAATATTCGGTTCGCCCGGCAATGTACTGCTCATCCTTATTGTCATCCAGGTTGAAATCGACGGAAAAATAATCGTTTATCTCATCGAGAGCGATGTTTGAGTTTAAATCTTCGGTATCCGGATATAGACCATTGACATCGTTTTCGTTACCTTCCGTCCCATTGATATGGCGGTAATTTGTGGAGGTTTCTTTCCAACTCCAGTTGTCCGAATGCGGATCGTCGGTTTCGCGTGCGTATTTCGTGAGCAGAGAATCTCCGAATGATAAGGTATCACCGAATGAATTTACAATTTCTTCCTTCTCATCCATGACACCATCAAGACCGATATCTTCGCCATTATCCAGAAGACCGTTTCCGGTATAGGTGAGTTCCGGTTTGTCTTCTGTGTTCAACGCTCCGTTGCCGTCCTGATCTTCGCTGATATATCCGAGATCGAGATGCAATTGCCCGGTTTTTCCTCGGACCCAGATTTCGACATATTTGGTCTTGGATTGGTCATAATAGCTTGTGGGGAAATAATAGGTGATGCCGCCCCATGCATTTTCAGCCGGTTCGAGCCCGTCACCAACGCGAATCGACCATTTCGGATTCATGGCGATTCCGAGAACTTCCGTGAGATTATTCTGTGCGCGCGTGCTGACCTCTTTGTTCGGCCAGATACTCGTCGTTGCTACGCCGCCATAAGGATTGAACCAGAAAGCAAAACCGCGTTGGTTCTGGGTCTTGCCGACCGGAACCGCTGAAAGGGACCAATATTGGCGCATGATCGGCGGCGAAGTGATGCGTTTGCTGCCTTCAAAATCGTCGATGAATCCGACACCATCGGGATCGTCGGTCGATTCATTGCTCAATGTGTTGGGATTCGGCCGCACCTGCGCGATTTCTCCCTCAAAGGAAATGTTCGATGTTTCATTGGTCTGAACCAGCGGAAGCCAATCGACCGCCCGTGTGAGGAAATTCAGGTTCTTACTTAGTTTTGTATTCAAATCCCAAACGAAATTCCGCATTGGTTCGTAGCCGACATCCACTTTTTCATCGACCACCGACTGGCTGAAATAGAGCGCGGTACCGCCGATATAGGAGTTCTCGCCGAAATCGTATTGCGCGCGCGCACCGAGGATTGTTTTCTTGTCTAACTGGAAGAATTGATTCTTTTCGTACTTGATGTCCAGTTTGGCGTCCGGATTTGTGGCTTCGTCCTTAAGAAGCGTAAGACTTCCGGAGAAATAATCGATTGTGTAATCGACGCCGCGCGTCAGCGTCTGTCCGTTAAGGGTCACCGATTCACTGTTTTCGATGACCATTGCGCCGAGACTGATATTCGAACTTCGGTTCTCATAACTGTACTTGATCTTGAATTTCGTGTCCTCATTGATGGCCGAAGTGTTTGTCCGGTTGCTGTCGTACATTGCCGAACAGTTGTAATTTGCCGAGTCTAAATTCGGATTTCGTTCTCCAGAAAGATCGTTTTCCTTGTACTGAAATGGACGGAGGAAAGGAAACCAGAGTTCACCTGTTTGTAGATTGATAATAGATTCGTTGTCCGAGTCGATAATATTGTCGGGCGAAGCGTTTCCGCTCTTGTCTTTTCGGTCGAGACCAAATTTTTCGAGGTAAGTCTTACCGTCAGTTTCATCGCGGTCGGTGTCCCCGTTCTTGCCCCAGTTATAGACGATACTCAGGTCGAAACCATCTTCGTTGATACCGGTAGTTCCGAGAAAATAGATGTTTTTTAGTTCCAGATCCCAGCACGGATGTGATGGTAAAAGTTGTTGTGGCTTGATGATCTTCAATTTGATGTCATTCGTATCGGCGGTGGTACGGTCCCATTGTCCACATTCTTCAACTGTATTTCCTGCCGCATCTATAACGCGGTAAGCGACGGCAAGCACTTCCGACTCCTGTAGTTGCGTTGCCACTCGAAGGATTCCGGTATTTAAATTAACTGAATAATCTTTACTCAGATCGAGACGTTTGAACAGGTGTTCTTCTTTTTGATCCACATTCTGTGATTCATTATTAGGATTCACCCACGCGGTGCCATAAACGCATCCGGCGGTTTCTGTCGTGACGGACTTGTAAACTTCAAGATCAGAGACGATGCGATTGGGATCAAATGTCAAAATTCCGGTTGTTTGAAAATTGGTATACAAAGAACCCCGGTAAGTCATATCGAGGAAAAAGTACTGGTTTTTACGGTAATCGTAGTCCTTGATGTATCCGGTCGATGTTTGGGCGCCTCCGTCCACACTGAGTTTTTCCTTTTTACCTTTTTCGACCGATGCGATCGTGGTCACGTCAACCGGGCCGAGTTTCATCAGCGCCTTCAGCCCGAACAGTCCGTTGTTCTTGCCGGAAAAAGTGACAAATTGGGTTCCCGGCAGAGACAGCGCGACGTTTCCGGCTTCGATCTTCTGAACGATGTCGTCTTCATGTCCCGTATAGACGATTTTCAATGCATTTTCAAAGTCAAAGTCGCGTTCGCTGTCCTGATCGACAAGAATGCTGATCCGGTCGCCGATCTTTCCTTCGATGCTCAACTGCTGTTTCTGATCAATGATAAACGTTGTGGATTGACCTTCCTGATAACCGGAGCGTACCTGAGATCGTTTTTGGTTTTGCAACTTGCCGTTGATATTGACGTTTCCTGAGACCTGAAGCGATACGCGTTGTCCGGCGATGTCGGCACCGATCAGTTCTATCTTTTCGGTTGTGGGTGCCTTTTTTTCTTCCTCGGCGCTTTTGGCGATCAATTCATTTAGTTGTTTGCGCAAAGCGGTCTTCGTTTTCATCTGGTAATAGTCATCGAACGAAATACCGCGCGGGAGAAAAATGTCCGTCCCGCTCATTTGATTGGTGAACAGGAGATTCGTGCCGGACAAATCGGGCTTCTGCTCCATTTTTGCCGACGCGAATTGGACTTTCAGGATATTGGCGTTAAGCGAAACGTAATTAGGCGAGATAAACGACAAACCACGTTTTTCATCGATCCGCATACCGGTAAAACGTTTTGCCAGCCAATCGACTTTGATATAAAAATTATCCTGAGACGGATTTTCGGATGCGACCTGAGCGTCTATCCGGGCCAACCCGACCAGCAAAAGAAAACACAATGTCACGCGACGGTAAAAAATAGGACTGCCACCTTGAAAAAATTAATATGAGCTACAAACAGAAAACAGTATCAAAAATGCTTAGGCGGCACCTCAATATTTGTGGGTTAGTTGATGAATTTTATTCTTGAGAGAACTATGAAGGTTACGAAATGCCATCCCGCGATGGCTCAGATTATTTTTTTCCTCTTCGGTCATTTCGGCAAAGGTCTTTCCGGCGGAAGGAACGTAAAAAATCGGATCATAACCAAATCCGCTGAAACCGTGTCGGCGCGAAAGGATCGCGCCTTCGATGTATCCTTCTTCGGAAAGTGTCATGTCCGGATGATAAAAAAGTGCGACACACCGAAACCGAGCGTTTCGGTCGGGATTCTCGACTTTGTCGATTTCGCTCAGCAATTTTTCGATATTCTCGTCGTAGGTCGCGTTTTCGCCGGCATACCGGGCAGAGCGAACGCCGGGTTGACCGCTCAATGCGTTGACCTCTAGTCCTGTATCGTCGGCGAGCGTTGGTAATCCTGTAAATTTTGATAACATAGACGCTTTTTTAAATGCGTTCTCATAAAGGGTGTTCCCGTCCTCCTCGGGGATCGGGGCATCGGGAAACTCGTCCAAAGTCAGTAAAGTCACATTCGGTAGCATAAATATTTGCCGAATCTCCTTTATCTTGTGTTGGTTGTTCGATGCGATTAATATATTCAAACTGCTTCGTTCCTATTCATTTAAAAATGCTAAAAATGTTAGAGAATATTTGCATGAATGTCAAGCGAATTGACATGAAACAATAACTGCTTTAGACAAATAAATGTTGAAATCGCCATTCTAAAATAAAAGAGCCGCAGGAAAATAACTGCGGCTCTGAGAAAGTAACTGGATACGTTATTTAACGTTTGTGAATCGTGACAGCTCCGTTTGTCTGAACATCCTGTTCCGAAACGTTTCCGGTATAAGTGATAGAACCCGCGCCGCTTGCTGTGCCGGTCAATTTACCGCCGGCCATATTGAGGCGCACTTTTCCCGCTCCGTTCATATTCAAATCGACATTGGTGACCGCGCTGAATTTGAGATCGACCCGAGAAGCGCCATCTATGGACAGATCGAGATTTTCGATGACGTTATCACCGCCAGTAATCCATCCGGCGCCCTCGATCCGCAGATCGAGGTTCGGCGATTTGAATCCATCGAACCGGATCTTTGATGCCAGTTCGGATTGAATTTTCGACAATTTTGGCATGTGAATCTCAGCCCTGAATTGGTCGTGATGATTGTGAAAATCACCCATAGAAATCAGTTCGAGTTTTGAACCGTGTTTGCCGACGGTCAATCTATTCTCTGTCTCTTTCGGATAGAAAACCTGAACCCGAAATGTGTCGTTACAGACGATGGTTACATCCCAGTTACCGGAGACGCTGACTTCGGTAAAATCTTTGAGATTATGCTCGATCAATTCGGTCTCCGTTGAACGAAACTCATTATCATTTTCGGTATATTCACGGTCAATGGCAAAGCGGCTGAAGATTATCATGCCGGCGACGAATAATAGAACCAGGGAAATAGTAATGATGAGAATTTTATTGCTTGTTTTCATAACGTCCTCTCTAATTGTTTTCGGGTTGAACTGCATATTGTTGGATGTCGTCCAGGCTAAGCCCCAGCAAACGCATTGTTTTGAAGATTCTTGGCAATTCGGACTGGATAAAATCTGCTTTTTTCAGGCTGAGCGTATTTTCGTAACTGTTGGTGGCAACGAAATAACCGATTCCCCGCTGATTGAAAATAATGCCTTTCTCCTGAAGAAACGTTACGGTTCGCATAACCGTATTGGGATTGACCTCCAGTTCGATTGCGAGTTCCCGCACGGATGGAATTCTGTCGTTTTCCACCCATTTTTTCGAAAGAATATTCTCGCAGATATAGTCCGCGATTTGAAGATATATTGCTTTGTCTTTTTGGAATTCCATTTTAGGCCTCCGTTTCTTTCAGCCGGAAATAGGTAAGAACCCAGAAATAAGGCGCCATAATGAACCAGAAAAAGAATTTCGCGGCGGCCGAAATAAGTTCACCAAATGATTCGCCAAAGCAAGACATATGTTCGAGGTCGATGTTAAATTGATCCGGCATAAACAGTCCGTCGAAATATTTCCAGAAGACGAGCCGGGCGATAAGCATTGAAAAAATGCTAACGACAACCGAAAAGGAAAAAAGTGACAGAATCGTCTTGAAAAAAGCGTGACTTCGGAAATAAACCGCGGCAAACAGAAAGATCGACTGTGTCACGATATAAACGCCGAGTGCGGTCATTGTTTCGCGGGTAAACGGTTGGAAGGCCGGAAGTGATCGATCGAAAATCAACAGGCTGAGTCCGGCGGCGATCCATGAAAAAAGGTAATAAACTACCAGAACGATCGCCACGAAACCGACTGATGTCAACAGTAACCGGCTCAGAAATTTCTCAAGAGTTGATGCCGGCAATGTCAGGTAAATGTAGTTCCGCTGTTTTTCGTGAATGTCTTTGAAGATCATGCTGGTCATCAGATAACCGCCAAAGAAAATAATCATCGGGAAAAATGTCCGGTGAAAATCGGAATTCGAGTTGTTCCATGTGGTTAGTAAATAGATCGTCAGTAAAGCACCCGCAATGGCTCCACCGGCGATCAGTAAATTCCGGTATCCGGTGAACAGATCGTTTCTCATAAGAATGAAAAACCGGTTTCGGTCGAAGATGTTATCGTGCTTCATGATTAACCTCCTTTGTAAAAAGCGAGTCCATTTTTTCACGGTTCAGAATGACGGTATTGAACAACAGTTCGATATCCATTTTAGTTTCTTCGCCATCGGGATTTGGTGAAACGATGACGAACCTGTCGAGCATTTTTTCTGAATAAAGCACCGTTTCGTTTTCGGGGATTTCCGGTAGGATGCGCACGGTGAGTTTCCGGTTGACAGATTCGACGGATTCATGGAAAATGATCTTTCCGTTATCAAGAATGATGATTGGATCGATGAGGTTTCCCATATCCCGAACCTGATGCGTGGAAATAATAAACGTCCGGTCGTCCGTCAACGAAGAGGCGAGGATTTTTCTGAATTGACTTTTCGATGGAATATCCAGGCCGTTCGTCGGTTCGTCGAGTAATAACAGGTGGCTATCTGTCGCCAACCCGAAAGCGATCAGAAATTTTTTCTTTTGACCGTAAGATAGTGGCGAGAGTTTGTCGTTTTCCGGCAATTCGAAATCGGTTAGATGAGCCATAAGCCGTTCGTTATTGAAACGCGGGTAGAATGGCGCGTAGAGTTGCGCATATTCCCGAACGGTTAGCGCCGGCAGATAAAATTCTTCCGGGACCATGTAAATTTCCTTTAATGTTTCCGGGAGCCGGTTGGCTGGATTTTGACCGAATACGGAAACAGAGCCGCTTTTGGGAAACAGCAGACCGGTGAGGATTTTCAACAGCGTGGTCTTTCCAGCGCCGTTCTTTCCTAGCAATCCGCAGATACTTCCCGGTGCGACGCTTAGGTTCAGATCGTCGAATAAGTGGCTCTTTTTCCGGTAAGCGAAGTTCAGATTCTTGATTTCTATCATATTGACCTCCAATAGTGTATTATACAACTAACACACTAAGAATCTAATCAGAAGGTGCGGAATTGTCAAGAATTATTTTTTATGCGGAGAAAAAATTTGTTAGCAAATGGTTACTCGGCCAATCCAAACCGGATATAAATCGCGCTGTGTTCGGCGATAATTATTTATCCAAAGAAGTGATGATCCCGAATTGATTGAACTTTTCAATCAGGTAGTCAGAAAAGCGCATGAATCCCAAATCCGTAAAATGTACGCCGTCAACGGTCGCTTCGTGGTCATCTCCTAAAGGATACTGGTTGTCAATATAGTAGATGTTGGCAAATCCCGATTCGATAGACTTTGTTATCTCGGATTTTAATGCGGCATTCTTTTGAGTAATCAATTGATAAACGGTCGAATCGAAAAATGCTTTCTCATAAATCATCTGTTCGATAAAAACGATGGAAGCATTCGGATGCTTTTTCTGAAGAATCTCTATGAGCGGTTTGGTGTTTTCATGAATCTGATTCACTGTCATATTCGGAATGCAGTCGATCACATAACATGCGGCGTCGATTTCCGAGATTAATTCAACGAGCGGCGTTTCCATTCTACCATTGCCGCTGAAACCGAAGTTAATACAGTCCATGTCGAGTTTTCGCGAAATGATGTTCGTATATGCCATTCCGGGGCGCGAGGCGCATCCGCCCTGCGTGATGCTACTTCCGTAAAAAACGATTGGTTTAGTTTTCAGAACAGATGATTGGATGATGGCGCTGAACGAATCGATTCCGATTTCCACCGCCGAGACGCCGTCATATAAAGGTAAAAACAGGCGGTATTCTCTTAAAACCGGTGTCATGTTTTCAATGAGCAACGCTTCGTTTTTTACTGCGGTCGGTCTGCCGGTATTTACAAATTGCCAGCGATTTCCAACCCTTGCATAGAGATCGACGCCTTTGATTCCCGTTTCCGCCATATGGTTCATTTTTTTATCTGTATGCAATTCCCATTTGGCCTTGATAGATGTCGAATTGGAAATAAAGCGAACAGAAAGCCCGGCGGAATTTTTCGACAATTCCCAGACGGGTTTTCTGACCTTGTCCTGGTAACTCAACGGTAAGCGGTCGAAAGTATTTTCTTTGAGAGAATCGGAAATCATTGTTCCTTCGATTCGATAAAAGTCCTTACCATAAAATTTTGTCGGCTGGACTTTTTCGGGATTAAATTCCTGCGCGCCAGCGAATGTTGAAATGATTAAAAAAATGGCCCAAACAAATTTTTTCATTTTGTTTTTCTTTCCTCGATTCTGATACATTTTCACGGGAAAAATTTAGCCAATTCACAGATAACGCACAGAATAAAAATAGCGGACTTATGGTTTATGGTGGTTTATATGTCACCAGATTCTGAAGAAAAGGCGTCTTTGATTGAAAATGTTGCCGATTGTTGAAAAATTAAATCTGTAAAAGTGGACATTATTTACAGAGAAAAACCTTGACTTTTACGAGGATATTTTTTACTCTAAGACAAAGTTGTGTTGACAAGGGAGGAGTGGTCAGGGAAAATCCCGAAAAGCATTTGTAGAAATGCTCGGGATCTTTGTTCTAAGTGAATTACACGTATCCTGAAATACACAATTTCGCTCATTCAAAATTATTTCCGATTAACATCGAAATTTTGTGGTTATTTTACAATCAAAGATTCAATTGATATTGTTTAGGAGGAACTAAATGCGAAGATATCTGTTACTTGTCAACCTAACTTTGACCATGGCAATGGGCGTTTTCGCCGGTACCAGTGGGAAAATCACCGGTATAGTTAAAGATGCCACATCGGGAAAACCGCTGCCCGGTGTTAATATCGTTCTCGAAGGTACGATGATGGGCGTTGCAAGCGATAATGAGGGCTTTTATACGATATTGAACGTCCCGGTGGGCACGTATGATTTGAAGGCCATGATGATCGGCTATACTCCTGTCATAGCCAAGAATGTCGGAGTGTCAATTGATCTGACTACAAAACAAGATTTTTCTATGCAATCCACTGTTTTAGAGGCTGGAGAAAGCGTGATCGTTACGGCGGAGCGACCTTTAATGCGAAAAGATGAGTTTACTTCCCGGCATACGGTTACCGCCGAGGAAATGACGGGTCAGCCGGTCGATAATTTTCAACAAATTGCACAAAACCAGGCGGGCACAGTCGGAAGCCATTTTCGTGGCGGGCGTGTCGGTGAAGTTTTAGTCGTGATTGACGGTTTGCCAGTGAAAGACCCTGCGGGCGAATATTCCGGCAATATGGGCGGATTCACGGCAGATGTTCCCGAAGCCGCTATTCAGGAAATGGAAGTCACATTAGGTGGTTTTAGCGCTGAATATGGCAACGTTCAATCCGGTGTATTAAACCTGGCATTAAAGGAGGGTAGCCAGAAATTATCCGGTAAAGCACGCGTTATGTCGACTGATTTCGGATCTGGCCTGAATGACCTGTTGATGGGTGAGCGCGGTGATTGGCTGGGCGTCACCTACCTGCATAAATTAGAAAACAATTATCAATTCAGCCTAAATGGGCCGCTCTTCACAAATAAAGCCAATTTCTCGGCTTCGGCTGAAATTACAGATCGTCAACAGGGAAATTTCCTTAACGAAAATTATTTCAACCAGTCCTACCAGGGTAAAATGACTTTTAAACCGACCACAAAAACCAAATTGGCTATTGGTGGGCTGTATTCAAAGAAGGACTGGGATGAATTTTACTTGGCGGCATCTAAATACGGACCGGGTGAAAATTATCAGGAAAACGAGTACTATTGTGCCCAAAGTACCGGTAGTGACACGGCCTTGCACTACATTTATGTCAATGATCCGCAGAAGTATTGGTCGCAGAACGGACAATCAACTAATGATACTCTGGTATTGCAGGAAGGCGATACAACTCATTTTACAAAGACTTATTATGTCGGATCGATGCAAGATTATCTCTGGAATTATCACCAGCAGAGCCGCAACCTATATTTAGTCTGGACGCAGTCGCTCAGTTCTCGTACTTACTATGAACTACGCTGGCAATCCTACTATTCCAATTACCATTATGCCACGCAGGATGTAGATGACAGAGATGGTGATGATAATACAGAAGAGGATTTGGTTTGGGACGACACAAAAGATGGCCCGCATCCGATTTATCGCGATCAGGAGAATAATTACTGGTGGATCGTTGGTGACGATCCAGGTTATCGCGATCAGAAATCGTGGACCAATACGATTAAAGGTGATTTTGTCAGCCAGGCGACCTACAATCATTTAATCAAAGCCGGATTTGAATTCGATTATAGTCGGATGTCTGTCGAAAACATTAGTTGGACACTGGGCTATGGCACCTTCCGGGAAGACATCTGGGATAAAAATACGATAGACTTTGGGCTTTATGCTCAGGATAAAATAGAGTTTCAGGGAATTATCGCCCTCATTGGCTTGCGTTTCGATTATTTCGATCCGAACGGAGGTGGTGATGGTGTGAACTATCCGGCTGATTATAACAATCCCTATTCCGAATTGGATACAAGTGGATTACCGATTCTAATCAATCCCCAAAAACCTAGCGCTAAATCACAGTTCAGTCCACGTATTGCGATTTCGCATCCGATTACCGAACGCGATGTCATTCATTTCTCTTACGGTCACTATTTCCAGCGTCCGGACGCCTATTTTCTCTATCGCAATATGTACTTCCAGGCGTTGACCAAAGTTGGTAATTATGTCGGCAATCCAAACGTCGATCCCGAAAAGACAGTAGCCTATGAAATCGGCGTTGAACACCTTTTCAGTGATAATATTAAAGGATCAATTACTGGTTATTATAAAGATGTGACCAATTTGATGAACTGGTACAAATATATCGGAGAAAACCTTCAAGGTATTGAAATCAACGTTTATGGCAATGCCGATTACGGTAACATGAAGGGATTGGAATTTGCTTTAACTAAGCGGATCGGGAAATTCTGGGGCGGATCCCTGAACTATACTTTTTCAGTAGCCAAAGGTCGTAGTTCGACTTCCGGTAGTGGTGCTGGTGCCTTTACCGATTCCAGGCGGTTGAATTATCTGAGTTTTGACCAGACACATACGCTTAATGCAAATCTGACATTATGCACGCCGAAAGACGAGGTTTTTGGTTTGCATTTCTATAATTATAAACCGTTTACCAACTGGCGAGCTAATTTCCAATTCAAATATGGCAGTGGCTTACCTTATTCTTCGTATGGTACCGGAAAAGTCAATGATAAGCGTCTACCCGCGACATTCAATACTGATTTAAGGTTGAGCAAACAGGTTGCCGTGGCTGGAGCCGACATGAACGTTTTTCTGGATGTGTTCAACCTGTTCAACCGCCTGAATGTCGATTGGATCGGCAGTTCCATGTATTATGAACTAAAAGACAATCCCACCATTGTACTAGATGAAACCTTGGTTGGCGGCGGTTTGGTTTATAATCCCCAGGCGTATAGCGACCGGCGGCAGTACCGCTTTGGTATCGAAGTGCAATTCTAACGCTCCCATGAGTAATATGGAGGTTTTTTAATGAATCAGTATTTAAAAAAGATGAAAAACATTATCGAGATTTTATTAATCGGTCTGTTCATTTTTAACTTTGCGATAGCCGCAGATCAGGCCAAGAAACCGACCAGATTGTCGAAAATTTCTCTTTCTGCACAAAGCCCGATTGTAGATGATAACTACAAGTGGCATAAAATCGGCAATATCTGGAACCGTTGCTCTAATTACAGTTACATGGGTGATGATTCCTATACCAATCGCACTCCGTCCGGTGATTATCCGGGCGGTTCCGGGAATTCATACCTTTACCGCGGTACGCTCTGGTTGTCGGCTTTCGTAGATGGAACTTTTCACTCCACGCAAGGCGACGATCATGAATTTTCTGCTCTGGACTCAGTGCATGTCGATACCAGCGCAAATGCTCGATCCGAAGAAGATACTTACACAAAATATTACGATGTTTCGGCGCCATTGGCTTCGGGAACCCATTTCCCGCTCGGGTTGGAAGTTCAGGAGCGTACATACGCCTGGTCCGCCAGTTACGCGGCTGACTTCATTATCTATGAATATACCATCAAGAATGTTGGTATTGACAGTGATGCTGACGGTTTGCCCGATACGCCGCGCGGATTGAAGGATTTCTACTTCACGATCCGCTTTGATGGCGATGTGTCCAAATTACCGCAATGGGATGCCGAGTCGAAATATTGTAATATTGACGATCATGCGATGTCAAACAGCCAGTGGGACTGGATCGAAAAATTCGCTGATCCGGCAGATCCGAACGACAATAAAAGTCGAATGGCCGGGCACGATCATGGTCTGACATCCGCCGATGCTGACAGCCAAATGATCATCATGTTCGATGGTGATAATCCCAGTTATCCGGCGGAAAATGGTCAGGCGAACGATTTTGGCAATATGAGCGCTGAAGGCGTATTGCAGACACCCGGTTTTATGGGTATTAAGGTTTTAAAGAGTGTTCCCGAACTGAAACCAAGTTCTTTTCATGTCTGCCAGATTTATAACGATCCGACTTCAGATGCACTAACCTGGTCGCGAATGATTAGTAGTCCGGTTTTTGAAGACATTTTTTCTAATCCTACCACCGGCCTGCCGTATTCTTATGATTTCCGCGGAATTTTAACATTCGGGCCGCTGGATTCATTGCCGCCCGGTGATTCGGTTGTGGTCACGACCGCTTTGGGTATTGGTTGTGATTTTGATAGTGGCGGTGTTTACAGTTTGGTAAAATTGGTCAAGATTATGGATGTAGCTCAATTTATCGTTGACAATAATTATAGTCTGGATCCAAATGTTCTCGCACCACCCGCTCCAAATGTAGAACTGGTCCAGAATGTTGATGAAAATTCAAGTTCCGGTTATCCGGTGACAAATGGTGTGAAAATTCTTTGGGACACGACAGCTGTTCAACATGCTAATTTTGAGACATATAAGGTTTCCAAGGGGCTAAAATCCAGTAGTGGTTCTGTGGAATGGGCAACTCTGGCAAGTTATACAGATACAGTCGGAAGCGCTACTTGGCCTCCGCTATGCAGTTCTGACGGGGAAAAATTCCAATACATCGATACAGATGTTACTAAGGGTTTAGTGTATTATTATTCCGTTCAGGCTTTTACGAAAAACATATCCGAACCCATTCCCTTTGGTGTTATTAACACGAACATCACAGATACAAAAAGCATGAAGATTCTCGCACCGGCCAATCCGGTTGCAACTCAAACGCTTAAAAACGTCAAGGTTGTGCCGAATCCTTATTTGGGAAGTGCCAGCTGGAATAACCGCACACCGAGCGATTCATTTGCATGGGAACATCGGCTGCAATTTACAAATCTGCCCGCCGACGCTACGATTCAAATCTTTACACTCGACGGGGATTATATAGCAGAAACGAAAGCCAACAAGACGGTCGTTGTTGGAGAAGAGGTCAGTCCGAATGCGGCCAGTGTGGCCGAGTGGGATCTGATGACCCGCAATAATCAGGAAGCCGCGCCGGGGATTTACATGTATGTGGTCAAGTCGCCGACTTTAGGCGAGATAGTCGGCAAGTTTGTGATCGTTCGTTAACATGCTACTCAGAGAGGAAAATAGAACAATGCGTAAAAATATACTTTCTGTATCCCTGATGATCGTTTTGTTGATTTTGCCGGCCGGTTTTGCTACAGAGTTTGCACCGGTTGGCACATCGGTAGCCCAATTTTTAGAAGTTGGAGTCGGTGCCCGCGCGGCTGGCATGGGCGAAGCCTATACCGTTGTCGCGAACGATGCCAGCGCTGTCTTCTGGAATCCTGCCGGATTGGTAGATGCCAGCGATCGAAACATGTTCAGTTCTATCAATAAATGGCCGGCTGACATTACATTTGCCGGTTTAGCTTATTCGATGAAACTGGGACGGATTGGAACCCTCGCTATCAGCGGCGTCTATCTGATGACGGATGATATGGAAGTTACGACAATTGAAATGCCGGAAGGAAATGGCGAGATGTTCAACCTGACAAACTATGCTTTAGGTTTAACATATGCGCGATTTCTGACTGATCGTGTTTCAGTCGGTTTAACTACCAAGTTTGTGCATGAGGATTACTATGGGCATGGTTATTCGACATGGGCGCTGGATTTAGGCACCGTTTACCGAACCAATTTTCATGGTTTGAGGCTCGGTATGTCAATTCTGCATTTTGCTCCGGAAGTCCGGTTCAGTGGAACTTACTGGGATTACAGTGATTCTGAGAATGCTGATAAAGAAAAAAAATATGAAACCTACTCCCTACCGGTGAATTTCCGCTTTGGAATCAGTATGAACCTGCTTGAAAAAACTAACCATACAGTCATGGTCGCAGCGGACATGATTCACCCGAACAATAATCTCGAGCAATATAATCTTGGTCTCGAATATTCGTTTCTGAAGATGTTCAGCCTGCGCGGCGGTTATAAAATGAATACGGATGAAGCCGGTTTGACATTTGGGGCTGGAGTTCGGCTTGAGCTGGGAAATGCTTTAGGAATTAACGCAGATTATGCTTACTCCGATCTGGGCGCACTAAAAGGCGCTCACCGAGTATCTCTCGGAGTTTCTTTTTGAATGACAAGTGTATAAGGATCACGAATAACAAAACTAGGAGGTTTTCATGAAGAAAGTTGTTACGATTTTTAGCGTATTAGTCCTGGCGCTGTTTTCTTTCAGCTTCGCCGGAATAACCGGTTTCACCCGAAGTGGTGAAATCGCAATTCCCGAAGCTAGTCTGAATAATGGCGGTATTGGGGGCATCATTTCCGGTGTTGATTTGGATTCAGATGGGAAAACCGAAATCTATCTGGTAAATGACAATTGGAATGACGGTGCCAGCGAAGTTATTCCGCGCATTTACAAATTGGAAAAAAATGGCGCGAACTGGGATATTGTCTGGCAGGCGAAAATCGATCCGGCTTACCAGAACACGTGGCCGGCACTTCTACTGACCGATCTGGATAATGATCAGAAAGAAGAAATAACCTGGATGCCGGTTAATGCTTTTTCTGTTTCCACCAATCCCGTTCGGATTGCGGTTTATGAACAGGGAACCGGCGATATCCTTGGAGTCGATGACGGCGCCGGCGGCTACAAGCCTAACTCGACATGGACAATTACCACCGAACAAAGTATCAACATCCGCCCAATCGACGCAGAAGCGGTTGATATTGACGGAGATGGAACGACCGAGGTAATTTTCGCCGATCGGTATGGTAACACCGGCGGTTATTACGTTGGGGTTTGTTCTGTGAACGATATTCCGGATAATGCAGACGGTTCGGAAACCTGGACGCTGGAAGCCAGCGGAAAAGATTGGAGTATGACCTCCACGGTTCAAAATAAATGGGATGTTGCCGTCACCGGAAACAACGCCTATTTCTTCTCCGAAACCGAGATCTCGAAGTTGTCTTTTAACAGCGGTTGGAGTTACACGGCGCTAAGTCCTTTGGCTGGTGGCTCGCCGGTTCAATCAGCCCAGGGTGTCGATCTGAACAAAGACGGTACGAAAGAAATAGTTTGCGCCGTATATGATTGGGGCGATGATACGAAAAAGGGAGTTTACCTCCTGCAGGAAGTCGCCGATACATTAAAAGCGACTGAAATATTCAATCTTTCGGCTTATTGGCCAGACGGTGTGCGTGGTCCCTGGGGCGGCGCTTACGGCGATATCGATAACGATGGTAACTTGGATTTTGTTTTCGGTTCTCGCGCCGCGACGCCAAACGGATTGATTACCTGTGTTTCGTATAAGGGTGGTGATATTACTGATCCTGAAAATTACGAACTGATGTTGATCGATTCGCTTTACGCGGCCAATGCCGGTGATGGAGTCTGGTCGGTTTTGAATATTGCCAATATCGATGACGATCCGGAAGCGGAAGTACTGTATACTTCCAGCACTTCCTATGGTGGAGATTTGTTTAATCCCGCATCATCCGCACCAATCGTTATTCTCGACGCTACAGTTACTTCGAGTGGTGCGGACAGTCTGATCGTAGCCCCCGAAGTATTATTCAATGGAGCGGCTCCCAGCGGTATATTATTCAAACCGGGGCGCACTCTGAATAATGGCAATGTTATCTGGTTTTGTGGTGTGGACGGTACCAACAGGGTGACCTATGTTTTTCGTTCGATTGATGGCGGACAGACTTTTACACATAATACGACCGCTATTCCCGATCGGGCAGCCCAGGTAGATGCCTTCGATGCCAATATCGCTGTTGTTGCTACTGCTGCTGGTGAAATCTATAGAACAATCAACGGCGGCCAGGATTGGACTCTTGTACACACCTATCTGGCCGATCCGATCTTCAGTGGTGCAGGCTGGTTCGATGGAATCAGAGTCTTAAATGATAGTGTTGCGGTTGCTTTGGGGGATGGTGCGGCTAATGGTGATCTCTATTTCGCACGATCTACAGATACGGGCGCAACCTGGACGGAAATAACCGGGATTGATTATATGTCAGCATCTCAGGCGATCTATTCGTGGGGCACTGCTGTCTGGAATAATGGCGAGTCGGTTTGGTTTACCGGGACAACCTCTTCGTCAGATACAGCCTATGTTTATCGCTCTTATGATGCCGGTGTTAATTGGGAAAGTTTTGAAGTCCCGACCGGTTGTACAAAAGTAATCCGTGGAATTACTTTTACAAGTGATACTGATGGCATGGCTGTCGGTATCAATGGCGGCGATGGCTCAATCGATGGCGTTCCATTTGTCACTACAGATGGTGGCGCCACATGGGATTTGGTTGGTTCCCCTGTAATAACTTCTGGTGGTTGGGTCAATGCAGTCGTTGCCGTTCCCGGCACCAGTCGGATTATGGCGTTTTGTGATTATGGCGAAGTTTTCTACACGGACAATCTGGGTGATTCATGGACACCGGTTCCCGTTGCCTCTGCATTGTCTGGTAATGATTTCCTTGGCGCTGTAGTAGTGGATAGCGATTTTGGTTATTTCTTTACATATCAGGGAAATGTTGCCCGTTACACAAATCAGAGTGCCGGATCGGCAATTGATCCCGGTTCGAATCATATCACCAATTTGGATAACTTCCGTTTGCAACAGAATTATCCGAATCCGTTCAATGCCACGACGAACATCGTTTTTGACGTTCCAAGCGAAAAGGTTGTTACGTTGACGATTTACGACCTGCTGGGAAAAGAAGTTGTTATGCTGGTCAACAAGAAATTGTCAACTGGAACTTATACGATTACATGGAATGGTTTAGATCGGAACGGTTCTGCAATGTCCACGGGTGTTTATTTGTACGCTGTGAAAAACGGCAATGTTACAAAAGTCAAACGGATGACGATGGTCAAATAATCCGTTTCTGTATATATGTAAAAAGGGCGGGTAAAATCCCGCCCTTTTTATTATCCTGTATTTTTTCCGTTTTAAAACTCGATCTGCGATGCAAATCCTTTTCCGAACATAGGAGCAGAAATCCGCCACGGATATTTATCGAAAATAAGCGCGTTGTTCCACTTACCCCCAGAGTCGCGTCCCAATTGCCAGCCGTCTTTAGCTTGTGTCGCGGATTCCCATGTCCCGTCGGATTGAATGATAATCGTTCGGCCATCCTCAAACTGGAGTTCGAGATAGACGTTGGCCGTCGAAGGCATTTTCGGCTTGTAACCTTGAACCGTAACGGTAATGATGTTTTTTCCTTTTTCTAATTTGTCGAGCACGTCCCACCAGCCGATCCGTTGATTTTCAACGAGCAGCGAAAGCGATTTCGTCGCAGTGATTCGACCGACGAATTTGCCGTTGATGGAAATATTCGCTTCCGAATTGGCTATCATCTGCAGGTTCGCGCTTTTTAAACCGTGAAGCTTCTCGAGTTCGAATGTCTTTCGGAGAAATGCGGGCGCGGGTTTTTCGGAATCTGGATTCTGTTTCGCGGTGATAAATTTTGAGGAGAGCGTTGTTGGAATCTGAACCGAATGCGCGGCCAGAATTTCCTGCGCTGATTCAAGGTAGGCCATCTGTGCGCGGAACAGGTTGAGCACGCGAGAAAGATTTTCCGGCCGGTTTGTTCTCAGCCAGAGCGATTTGAATGTACGCTCCAGATCGTTCAGGTTTTCGATCAGAGATGAACAGTTTTGCTGGAGGAGATTCCATTCATCCTCGGTGAGCGTCGATTCCATTTTGAGCATGCCGATTCGGTTGATGTCGCGCGTGAATTTCAGGCGATCGCCCATAAAAACGCTCATTTTTGCGGCGAATTCATAGTAATCGAGATAATAGACATTCGTTTTAACAATCCGACGAAGTTCGTCAATCAGTACCAACGCGGCGTTCCCGTTTTCGAGGAGTTGGCGGCTACGAAGCAGAATTTTACCGGTGGATTCATCCGTCGAAAAAAACGGCTGGCGAAAGATTTCCTTGTAATTTGTCAGGTTCGGGATTTCATTCAAATGAATTAGAAGCGATGACAGCCGGGAATCCTCGCATCCGAAAAACTGTTTGAAAAACCGTTGGTTGATCGTTTCTCCATTCATGCCCGGTGTATTCCACGAAGACTCCGCGCCATAGGCATAACCGAGATAGTTCCATTCCCTTAAATTCGGGCCGCCGTAATCGCCCCACGTCGAATTGATGGAGCCAAACGCCTTCATTTTGTAGCCCTCGAGATTGATATTGGAGATGTTGATCCACGCGGCGTCGTAATTTGGAATCACGTTCAGCCAGTTCTGAATTCCCGGCGAGACGATGACCTGAAATCCGGAGTCGGCGAACTGCTTAACCGACGGATAATTGTCAGTCGCCGAATAGTGCCAATCAACGATGATAATGTCTTTTGGAATTTGATTGAGTATGTCGGGATGATGCAGAATAATGTCGCCATACATCATCACGTTTTTCCCGTAGGATTTTACCTTGTCGTACACTTTTTGATAATGCCGTGCGTGGATTTTTGAAATGCCATCTTTCGCCGCAAGTTCGCGGTTGGCGCCCAAACCGACATCCCACGATTCGTCGGCGCCGATGTGGAAATATTCCGATTCGAACAGCGGAATCACCTCGTCGAGCATATCGAACAGGAATTTATCCGATTCCGGATTTGTTGAATTCAGCGAACCCGCGCCAGGATACTCGGCGAATTTTTCATAGTTCGGCATTGTGAGAATATTTTCAAAATGGCCGAGCGTCTGAAACACCGGAACGATCTGGACGTGAAGTCGTTTGGCATACGCCTGAATCTCGCGGATTTCATCTTTGGAAAGCGCGCCGCGCCCCATGCCGATGTCTGGATATTTTTCTAACTGAATGACATCCTCTATGTACGGAATAAATACATTAATCTTGTTTTCGGCGAGAAAACGGATGATCTGCTTGAAATTATCCATCGTAGAAACCTGACCCCGACTGAAGTCGTCTGAGACACCTCGCCAATTCATCGACGGAAAATCCTTGATGAGAACGCAGGGTATTTTTCCTTTTTCGGCGGAGCGGATCATCTGTGTCAGTGTCATCGCTCCGTAGAACAAACCGGTCGGATTCTTTGCCGCGATGGTGATCTTGTTCGGTAAAATATCGAGAAAATAACCCTCTTCCATCATTTCCGGAACAAAGTCATAAGCCAACTGTTTGCTTGCGTTCGTATCGGATGAGGTGATGATAAGATCGATAGATGCCGGCGCAGTTTTATCGCCGACGCGGACAACGTTAGCCTGTATTCCAAATGTATTGACGATGGCTTCGCGGAGAATCTTGATCCCTTCATCATCTTCCATGATGCTGTTATCTAAAACGATCTGAACAGAAGTGAATTCCGTAAAACCAAACGATTCTGGCCGGAAACGGACGCTTTGCGGTGTCGGTATGACTGACAGATCAGTCGCTGTAGTAATTGCCGACAACAAAATAATTCCTGTAAAATACGTTAATATTTTTTCCATACTTTTTCCTTCTCAAAACAGATTTCAATCGATAAAGACTAATCTCGCGATAAAATGCCGAAGGCTCGATTCGCCCTTGGCGACGATTTTCATCCCTTTCAGGCTGTCTCTATCATGATACAATTCGATGAGCGATTCGGCGACGTATCGAAGATGTGATTCCGTGTAAACGCGGCGCGGAATTGCCAGCCGAACGAGATCGAGATCGGGATAGACCATTTCACCGGTGCTGGAATCTTCGTGCGCAAACATGTAACTGCCGATTTCTGTGGCGCGAATTCCCGCACGGCGATACAAATTGGCGACGAGTGATTGTCCCGGGAATTGGCTCTGTGGAATGTGCGGCAGGAATTGGTGTGCATCGATATAAACCGCATGACCTCCGGTCGGTTTAATGAACGGAACGCCGCTCGCTTCCAGCATGTCGCCGAGAAATTTTACCTGTCCGACGCGATATTCAAGATAGTCCTCGTCCAGCACTTCTTTCAATCCGCGGGCGATGGCTTCGAGGTCGCGTCCCGCCAAACCGCCATAAGTCAGGAAACCTTCAATGAGGATCAAATGCTCTTTTATGTGGTCGGCGAGCGCCTCGTCGTTCAATGCGAGAAAACCGCCGATATTTACCAGTCCGTCCTTTTTGGCGCTCATCGTGACACCGTCAGCGTATGAAAACATTTCGTGAGCGATCTCAGCGATGGTTTTCTGTCGATAGTCCGCTTCACGTATTTTAATGAAATAGGCATTCTCGGCAAAACGGCATGCATCGAGAAAAAGCGGAATGTTGTGAGATTTCAGCAATGCCTTGGTTTCGCGGATATTCTGCATGGAAACAGGTTGACCGCCGCCGGAATTATTGGTGATCGTCAGAATGACCAACGGGATATTCTCTTTGCCATAATGCCGAATGGTTTTTTCTAATTTTTGCAAGTCGATATTGCCTTTGAACGGATGAATGAGATTCGGTTTTTTCCCTTCGTCGATTACCAAATCGAGAGCAACGCCCTGATTTGCCTGCACGTTGGCGCGCGTCGTGTCGAAATGGCTGTTGCTTAAAACGACTTTACCTTTGGAAACGACTGCGGAAAAGAGAAGATTTTCAGCGACCCGGCCTTGATGGGTGGGAACGACAAATTTCAATCCTGTCAGGTTGCGAATGGTTTCTTCGAAGTGAAACCAATTCCGGCAGTAAGCATACGCTTCGTCACCGGTCTGGATTCCCGCCCATTGATTATCGCTCATTGCGCCGGTGCCACTGTCGGTCAGCAGGTCGATGTAAACTTTTTCGGATGGAATGGCAAAAAGGTTATAACCAGCTTTTTTCAGAAGTTCTTCGCGTTCTTCCGGTGTCGTTTTAGAAATTTTTTCAATGACTTTAATACGAAATGGTTCGGGGATATAATTCGACATAAATTCTCCACATAAAATTGGTTATCAAAATACTGAAACGATTATGACGATCGTTATTTGCTTTTGGGCAGTTTTTCTTTCAGCGCATCGAGGCTTTTTTCCGATTCTTTTTGGCTTTTCTTGAGGATTTTTTCGGCTTGCTTTTCAATCTGCTTTACCACCTTCGGTTTCTGGGCGTTTTTATATGTCAATCCCAGCGCCAGCGCCAGAATTAAAAACGAAACGACCGCCCATTTGATCAGTTTAGACAGAACCATTACGATGAAAAGCACCAGAACGGCGATCAGTGCCACTGCGGCAAGCGGGTTAGATGACAGGTATTGAATCCATTCGTTCATAGAATACTCCGTTAAAGTCCGTTTATAACAATCCGATGAATTCGCGAATCCATTTGCGTTCAGCCTGGATCAGCGTCAAAGGGCGGGTCAATAATCCGCGTTTGACCGTTTCGTTCAGGTTGCAGTCGGTGAGTTCGCGAACCTTGATCTGAATCTGCCGGCTCAATTCGGCGTCATATAGCGAGAGTGATTCCTTCAATTCCGCGCGGCTGAGAAGGTGGGCAAAACACAGCGCGGCCTCAAAAGCGGATTCGGTACGTTGTGGAACCGAAAGCGCCTTCATCATTTCCTGAGTAAAGGTCCGTTTGCCAAGGGGTGTGAGGGAAAAAATGCGTTTGCCGGGAAGATTTTGCTGGGCATCGTACCGGCTCTCTACCAAATATTCTTTTTGTAGTTTCTTGAGTGCGGCGTAAATAGTCGAAAATCCGATGCTCAGCCGTTCCCGTAATCCACGTTGCTCGACGATCTTTTCGATGTTGTAAGCATGATTTTCACCTTCCGCCACGATTCCCAGAAGTGTTAATTCCACCTGCGTCATATCGGTTCGATCCTTTGTTCCGGTTGTTGATTCGATGCGACGTTACTCAATGAATTTTCAATCATTCTGTCCGAATATTAACACTTTAGAAATTTAAATGCAACGCATTGAAAGGTTGCGGCGGGAAATTTGAAAAATTACTTTTCTTCCGTCTCAAAAAAGGAATCGTCGAGTCCGGAGTTGATGACAACGTCGGAAAAAATGAGTCTGACCGTTCCGGACAAAGATTCGACATTGACGCGTGGAACGTCCGGATCGTCGATCGGTCTTTCGATGCTCGGGCGGTCGAGTTTCGGAATCCCCTTCTTATAATTCAATGTCACAACCGTTGAATCCGGCAACCATTTTCCTTCGATCTGGCGATAATGCAGGTTGACCTCCGAACTTCCGGAATCTTTCACGCCAAGAATGACGCGATCGATTGTCCAGCGTTTTGAATTGATCCATAGAGAGATTTCTGAATCCTTTTTATCCGATTCCTTCGGCTTTACATCGAGAACGTGATAGCGAATTCCTTTCAATGTTTCGGAATGATTATACATTACCTGTGCATCTGCCGGGATGAAGTTCGACGGTACCGGGAAAACGCCGACTTTCGGCATCATTGCGAAACCGTCCGTCTTCATCGAAAATTTGTTCGGTTTCTTGTAAAAAACCTTCACGATCTTTTTCGGCATCCTGAAGTTCGTGATATTGACGGACAGAGTAACGGTGGCGGCATAATCGTCGATAGAGGAATAAAGTGCGTTGACCTTGGCAAGTATTTCCTGCGGATTTTCCTGTGCTCGTCCAACGGATATTAGCACCATTCCGGTTAAAATCAGGACCATCAAACATTTCTTGAAAGAATATATTGAATCTGCCGTCATGTCGTGATCTCCTTCCGGATGAAACTGATCGCGCTTGCGAGATAGAAAACGAGGATGAAAATTCCTAATTTACCGACGTCGCCTGCGATCTCCTGCCATGGGATCGGATCGCTGAACGGCGCAAAAAAAACATCGAAATAAGAGGTGAAGAGGTACGGATGAATTACTTTTAAGGCATCAATTTTCAGCATCGACAGGATAAACATTACAACCAATGTCGCATAAGTTCCGATGATCGGCCCGACGGAGTTGCTGGTTAACGACGAAAATAAAAAGCAGAGTGATGCGACGGTCATTTGCACGCAGACGGCCAGCAGGTAGGCGATGAGAAAACGGTACAACGCCTCGCCCTGGCTCAGGATCAATATCCCTTTATCGAAAACGAACAGATCACCGCCACCGACAATCAACATGCCGAGCCCGACGCTCAGAAGTCCAAGGAACAACACGATCGCGGCTGTATAAACGAATGTCGCAATAAACTTAGCGGTGATCACCTGAAATCGCGAGATCGGGCGCGTCAGCCAGATGCGAAATGTTCCTGCCGCGCCTTCGCTCGAAACGACATCGCCGGCGACTAAAACGATGAAAAACGGGAAATGTACCCAGAGCACGTTCATTAGAAAATAGGAGACGATTAGTCCATTCACAAGCGAACCGACGAACACGAAAGAACCTTTCATTGAATTCAGCGCGTTATCCTGAACGCCGAACCCGTACTTCCTCACTAAAAACATGATAACCGGTATTAAAATCGCGATTGTGATAAAACCGATGTACGTTCGCCATTTGCTGGCAATCTTGATGATTTCGTACCATGTCGCTTTCAGTAACAGCGTCATTTCATGTCCCGATTCAGCAAAGTTAAATAATAATCTTCCAGCGATGTCCGCGGAATAACTGATGAAACGGCGAATCCGTTTTCAACTAAAAATTGAGTTAGTCGCGGCCGGGATTCCGCCGGAATCTTTATTTTCAAAACGCCGTCGCCGGACGTTATTTTTTGTATCCAGATTTCCTTTTCAAGCAAAGACATCGCGCGTTGTGGATCGTCAACCAGAACTTCGGTGATGTAAAAATCGTTTTTCCGAAGCAGGTCGTGCACTTCGCCCTGCACCACAAGTTTGCCGTTATCGATGATTGCCACATGTGAACATGTTTGTTCGATCTCGTGCAGGAGATGCGACGAGAGGAAAACCGTGATGCCGAAATCTCCTGCGAGGCGTAGAATCAGTTTACGGATTTCCTTGATGCCTTCGGGATCGAGTCCGTTTGTCGGCTCGTCGAGGATGATGATTTCCGGATGGTTGAGAATCGATTGTGCGATACCGAGCCGCTGTTTCATTCCGTGCGAATAGGATTTTACCCGATCGTCCGCTCGATCGGCGAGTTTGACGATTTCGAGAACCTCGTCGATGCGTTTATCGGGAACACCGCCGCTGAGTCCGGCGAGCATCTGAAGATTTCGTCTCGCGGTGAGAAATTGGTAAAAGTCCGGTTTTTCAACCAGCGCTCCGATTTTGGCGTAAACATTCCGACCGGTTTTTCTGAAATCTTTTCCGAAAAATGAAAACTCGCCCGTCGTCGGTTTGATCAGTGAAAGCAAGATCCGGATGGTCGTGCTTTTACCGGCGCCGTTCGGTCCCAGAAAACCGAAGATCTGCCCTTTTTCGACTTCGAGGTTCAGGCCGTCAACCGCCCACCGGTTTCCGAATCTTTTGCTCAGATTTTTAGTTCTTAGAATCAACTCAATTCTCAACTTTCAAATTTAGGAGAATTTAGTTTCCAAAAACCGCTTTGACAAGGAAGACAAAATCGATTCGGTCATTTATCTCTCTCATTTTCCGCTTATCTTTCATGTCGTCCGATTTTGGAATTTAATATTGGAAGGAGCGCCCGGCGTCGCTACTTTTATATTAGTGAAAAAGGAGAATATTATGAACTCATCGACACTCTCGCGCCGGGATTTTCTAAGGTTGCTGACAATTGGTGGTTGTGCGTTTGCCGTCCGGCCGGGCAAATTGCTGGCAGGAAAATCTTCGGATCAGGTAAATCCAAACGCGCCGCATTTTCGTTATAAATACAGAACGATGTCGGTGAAGCATCTTCCCGAACTTCAGGATGACATCGATCAACTGAAGAAAACGGGAAAGTTGAGCGACAATCCGACGTTTCAGAGTTATGTCGCCAACCGTAAATTTGCCGTTCCGGCGGATTTCCCCGACGCTAAGTTTATTGTCCTCATCGCGATTTTCACGCCGCTCATGCTGGTCAATTTTCATTATCGCGGAAAGAAGCACGAAATCATGGTTTCGCCGCAATATTCGGGAGGCGACTACACGATGGATGAGATTAAAGAAACGGTCCGGCGCGAGATTATCCGAAAGCCCGGTTTTCGGCTGGAAATTGCCCGAAACACGTTTTACAAACGACTTTCTGTTCGGAGCGGATTGACGACTTACGGACGAAATAATATCACTTATGATGATGAGTTCGGCAGTTTTTTGGCGCTCTATGGTTTTTATACGGATTTTGAGTTTCAGGAAGACAACTGGCGCGAAGTCACGATGATGGAATCCTGCAAAACCTGTCGCATTTGCCGGAACCGCTGTCCTAATAAATGTATTACCGACGAAAATTTCGTCATTAATGCCGGACGATGCGTGACGCTTTATAATGAAATTTCCGGAGAATTTCCCGACTGGATGAATCCGGACTCCCACAACGCGCTGATGGGTTGTATGAAATGTCAGCGGGAATGCCCGCACAACGCGGCTGTGATGAAATTAGCCGGGCGGCTGGAAGATGTCACCGAAGAAGAAACCGAGCGAATATTGTCCGGAAAAGTCGATGAAACATTGCTGAAAACACTTGCGCGCAAGTTGAGCAATTTCGGACCTACGCAAACACAGGAAAGTGTCCCTATCTTAACAAGAAATCTCAGTGTTTTGTTACGATAAAATAGCCGGTCAAACTTCCTGTTTGGTGAATATTGCCTGAATTTTTATTTGATCTTCTGAACGACAAATGATTACGAGACCGGGGTTTTTAACTTGCGTCGGCGCTTTTTCGATCTGCCAGCCGGAGCCGGAGAAATCGACAGAAACCATACCGTCATCCGTCTGTACGAATCCTTTGAGCCGGTAAATCGCATCCGAAACCAGTAAAACAGCAGACTTCAGTTTTTCAACAGATATTTCCGGGTTCGGAATATAAATTCTGGAAAAGTTTGGATTACTACAATTCTCCAGTGCGCCCACTGTTTCGCGACCTGACGGTTCGCTGTTCAGAAGGTCGATTTCACATCGGCAAAAAGTTGTATGAACGCATGGCAAATCGGGATTGATTTCATAAAGGAGCACTTCGGTTCGCATCAGAGCATCGGGCGTGGCCAAATCTGCCTTGTTGATCAGAATTGTATCCGCGGCTTCGATTTGGGCGCGGATGTTTGGAAGAGTTGGAAGTAATTTCAGTAATGTAAATGGATCGGCAATGGCAATGATTCGGCTGACGAAGAATTGTTTATCGAGATGTGTCTCGCGAAGAAGTTGCCGAACAACGCGCGGATCGGAAATTCCGCTCGCTTCGATAACGATGCCTTCGATCTCATGTCCGCCAGTACAGAAGCGTTCGGGGACTTGTTTCAGTAGATCGATAAAACGCGTGACGAGACATTTACAGAAAATCGAACCGCCAGGAATCGAAATGACGTCGTCGGTTATACTTTGGATCGATTCGCCATCGATGTCTTTTGGAGAGAATTCGTTAACAATATAAATGATATGCCGATTATTGTTTTCCGCAGTGAAATTCTTAAGCAGGGTCGTCTTGCCGCTTCCGAGAAAACCGGTAATCAGACAGATCGGGATCATTTGCGATAAGCAGTTTGTTTTTTTTTGTTTGATGCGTCTTGAATCGCCGCTTTCAGTGTCAGCTGGTCTGGAATGATCGACGAAAATATAATTTTGCCGTCGATACAAATCGTCGGGATGCCAGTAACACCGAGTTTGATCATCATGCCGACGCCATTTTCTGTCTTGATTTTATGTTCGTGTATGATAGTATTGACATTCAATCCGTCAAGCGCTTTATAAACGGCTTCAACCATGTACTGGCACGGTGCGCAAGATGTCGAATCCAAAGTGACAATATCGATAATGACCGTATCGCTGTTTTGATAATCCGGCAGGGAAATATGATCGAAATTTTGCGTTTTTATAGACAAGGTTTTCCGGCGAAATTCACGCTGATATTCATCATGAACCATTTCGGCGACGGCTTGCAGGTTTTTCTCGGGGACATGATACGGCAGATCACATCCGGGTGAAAGAATGAACCCCTTTTTGCCGCCTTCATCGAGATTCCGGATCGCATCCAACCGACAATCGTTTTCATCGCCCATCAGCAAGGTGACAGTCAGTTTGAGATTCCCGCCGAAGGACTTTCCGTGTTTTTCAGCCAGCAATCTGAGTTTGGGGATCGAGATTTGCTCGTCAACCGAAATGTTATCGCACGAAGTCTCGCACATACATTCGAGATTCCGGTCAACATTGCCGCAAACGAAGAGCGATGAGAGGCCGTTTTTTTCGCGAATGTGATCAAAAATGGAATTGACCGCCGGTGAAACGAACTGACGGAAATGTGTCGGTGAGATTTGGCTGGTCATCGGATCGACAACCGCGACGATGTCCGCTCCGTTTTCTATGTAGAAATCGCTCGCTTTTCGTCCAATTTCCGTGCAGAATGAAAGCAAAGCAGTTACTTTTTTGGGATGATCGAACATGTCGAGAAAGATTTCGTTTCCGCGTAGATGAAGAGCCAGTGTAAACGGACCGCAAATCAAACCGTAGATGGCGATGTTGTTTCCCAAATCCTTTTTAACTGTTTTCAGCGCCACGGCGATTTCCGGGTAACGGCCGAGATTTGTATCGAAATGATTAAGATCGATGAGAGTTTTTCCGCTTTGTGAATCCAAAGGATGTGAAATGACAGCCGGTGGAGTATCTTCTGCCCAATGAAGAGCGCAACCCAGCGCTTCGGCCTCGATCTGAAGATCGAAGATGATTGGTAAACCGTCTGGTCTATACAATTCGAATGCCTTTTTTAAACCGGCAATGAGCAATTTTCCGGATTTTAAATAACGATTGGCTGGTTCGCCAATGAGTGTTCCCCCGTGACAGCCGACAAATGGGACCCACGGTGCCCGCGGCGCGGCTTTGTTTTGAAATGCATTCAGTATCAACTCTTTTCCATTCATTCTTTCTCCTTTACAACAATACAAACTTACCGCTTATTCATCTATCTGTAAACAGTCATGACGACGAAAAACATCTTTATTTTATTCAAATGTTGCTCTATATTGTCATTGTGCGTGATTGTTTTTAAAAATGGTTTCATTATGGTTTGTACTGTTGCAATCAATGATTCGGAAAAGATAGAACGAGGATCAGGATGGATGAAATGACCAGCCGGGAAAGGTTTTTACGTTGTCGGGATATTTGGCGACTAATTGGTCGATTTCCGTTAAAAGTGACCGGGCAATCGCCTCACTGTACAATTCTGTTAAAGTTAAACGTAATGAGGTCGTCGTGTTGACTGGTGGAGGGTCAATTCCATGTATGCCCGTGTATAGTGCCGGCCAAATTTCCGGAGGGAAGGCGCATTGAAATGCAGACCATCAGTGGTTGCAGTCAAACCTTCCGCCGACACGCAGGCGTAATCCGACAAGGTCGCTATGAGGTCACGCAAGACTGTGAAAACTTGCCGGCTGAAAGGATACCCGATTTCAGCATTGATGAAGTCATCCATTTCGCCGCGCCCGGCCATATTCAATTGCCCAATCAAATAAAAAGGTCTGCTACTTCTGCATGAATTTATGCCGGCTTGGGCTACTTTTAAGCCATCACCCAGCTCAACCGCTCGACGATCCGGACGGCTTCATTGGCGTCCTGGCCGTAACCATGCGCTCCGATGGAGTCGGCATAATTCTGGGTAACCGGCGCACCGCCGATAACGATTTTCACGACAGGATTACTTTTAAAATGCTCGACGACTTCCTTCATGTACATCATGGTTGTGGTCAGAAGCGCACTGCACATGATGATTTTGACGCCGGCGGAGACGGCTTCATCGTACTTTTCCACTCCACAGTTCGTACCAAGATCGACGACTTCGTAGCCGGCGCCTTTCAGCATGATGACGACTAAATTTTTCCCGATGTCGTGCAGATCGCCCTTGACTGTGCCGACTGCGATCTTGCCAAGCGGTTTGTGATTGCCTTTGGCCAATACCGGCTCGATGATGGTCAGTCCGGCCTGCATCGCCCGGGCGGCGATCAGCATTTCCGGAACGTAAATCTCGTTGCGTGAAAAGCGATCGCCCATCTCACGCATGGCGGGAATCATCGACTCATCCAAAAGTTCGCTGACATTCAGATTGTGGTCAATAGCATTCTGGAAAATATTTTGTACTTTCGCGCGGTCGCCGTTCAGAATTGCCTGAAATAATTCTTCGTTGCGTGCCATTTTATCTCCTGTAGTCTAAATTTTTATCAATCATTCTTTTCTAATTTAATAACTCGAATCGTTTGTTATAACCGAAAATTTTCTACGACATCGCCTTGTTTAAATCGCTTTCAACTCTGACTTTTTGTTTACTTACTCCCAATGAAAAACAATATAAATTTATCGTTTTTTCACCCGTCGTTAAACAGGCATAACGACGAAAAACATCTTTATATTGTTCAATTGTTGCTCTATATTGTCATTGTGAGTATGATCGCTTTAAAAAAGGATGATTTCATTTCTGTTCCGGCCGGAGCCAACATCACCTTTCACCGACTGGTTTGGGAAAATTCAGGGAAATCAGAAAGTATTCGCGCCGGTTCCAACCTACGATATCACACGTTAGTCGATGATTCAACAGCGCTTCACACGCATGAATTTGCCGAATTCTTTTTGGTGGTCAGTGGAAAAGTGCGGCATCTTATCAACAGCGAAACTCAGGAACTTCAGAGCGGGATGCTGGTTTTCGTACGTCCGACCGACGTTCACGGTTATGAAAATTTGGGAAATTCTCCTTGCGAGATAGTCAATGTCGCCTTTCGGCTGGAATTTCTGCTGGATTTAAGTTCGTATCTCGGCAACGATTTTTTTCTGCGAAAATACACCGGTCCGGTCGTTTCGCCCGTTTTTAAATTGTCTGTGGCGGAAGCGGAAGATTTGACGCTCAGGCTGATTCGGATGAACGCGCTTCAGGAAACAGCGACCGACCTCGCACGCTTGAAGATTAAAATTCTGGTAGCAGAGGTTTTTACTCGTTTTTTCTTTGAGACTGAAAGCGCGTTAGCAAAAGATTCCAGACCGGATTGGTTCGATGCGCTCTGCGTGAATGTCTCCAAGAAAGAAAATCTGAAAGATGGATTGGCCATTTTGAAAAAACTCGCGCCGTGCACCCAGGAGCATTTGTGCAAATGTTTCCGAAAATACTTAGATAAAACTCCGACTGAATATATTGCCGAATTACGCATTCGGCAGGCGGCGAAGGAAATTGTTGAAACCGACCGGAAAATCCTGGCGGTTGCACTCGATCTTGGCTTTCAGAGTCTTAGCCGGTTTTACGTGATGTTCAGAAAGTTTTATGGAATTTCACCTGCAAAATATCGCTCAATCAGTCGACGGAACGATATTCCGTTGTAGAGAAAGCTGGCGAATAAAGTAGAATCCCGATACGGGTTGAACTTGAACCTTAAATAATCACTTGAAGAGGAAGATGTTTCTTGTGAGTGTACTGTGATTCTGCTTGCAGGGCTATTCCAATTTCCTTAAATTTGCGTCCGCCTGTAATGAACAGGAATTGACAATGGAGCCGTAGTTCAATTGGTTAGAGCACCGGCCTGTCACGCCGGAAGTTGCGGGTTCGAGCCCCGTCGGCCCCGCTCCACTTTTATCGACGAGAAATCCCTAAAAAACTCATGTAATTTATCGGTCGTTTACGAAAAACAGACTTGAAATAATTGACATTTTTCGGCATTGGTCTCCCGTCGTGACGGAAAAGTTCCCCGTTTGAGTTCCCCCAGTTGTTCCCCCACCCCCCTTGGGTCAATTTTTATAGTTCCGCGACTGTACGGTTTGGTATCCTAAAAGTAATCCAAATCAATGTGTTTGGCTATGGCACTCCCGGAGGACTCTGGTGCGGTGAACAGCGGACTTCAATCAATGATAAAAAAAGACAAATACTATGATCTTTTGTTTAAGAAAATACACCTAAATTTCAACGATTTTTTCTCCAGATAATGGGCGAAGGTTCAACGCCGAACACCAAGATCAAGATAAAACCCCCCAAGAATTTCATTCCCTATTGAAAAAAGATAAGCAGATACTTGTGACAAGCTTGAAAATAATAATTTTCTTAATTGGTATAAAATTTGTTATTTTCAACGTGATGGGAAAAAGATTGCACTCAATGAAAAGAAATGCTAAAATCAAAGCGCGAAGACTGCTTTTTGATTTTTTTTACGCGTTTGGGACGATCGCTTATTTTTTATTCAAATTGTTCGATTGATGGGAATCTATTCGAGTCTGATTCCTGTTTTGGATATGTATGAATTTTTCGATGTATTTCGATAGGAAACTAATTATAAAGATCCAAATGAGATGAATTATAAAGCATTTTTATTCTTCTGATAACCGGATAATAGTAAGGTGTGACAAATATGAAATCGTCCAATAATACAATCAAGAAAAAAACAGATTTGCTTAAATGTATCAACGATATTTGCCAACACTTAGATTCCATCATGGATGTAGAAGTACTCTACTCTAAAGTAGTTCAGGTTATTTGTGAATATTTAGGCTATGATCACGTCGCGCTCTATTTGGTTGATTATAACACGAATAGTATAGTTTTGTTCTCATTGGCAGGTATTTATGAGGGCAGAGTTCCATCCCATCAAACATTAAATATCGACGAGGGCATTGTTGGAAACGTCGTGAGAACCGGCAAAACAGTTCTTTCTAATGATGTTTCGCAAAACACTCACTTTGTGAATATTACTCCACTTGTTACTCCAACGAAATCGGAATTATGTGTACCCATCCGGATTAAAGATAAGATTATTGGCGTTCTGAATATCGAAAGTACTAAGATAATGAATTTCGATGATGACGATTTGAACTCCTTAGAGGTACTGGCAAACAGGATCGGAGTATCCATACATAATTCGAGATTATTCGATAAACTCGAAAAAAATACACAAAGACTTTACGATATTGTTTCGTCGATGGGGCAGGGAATTTTGTTGATCAATAAAGAGTTCCAAATCGAATGGGTGAATGAGACATACAAGAAATTAATCAACTCTGAGTTTACAGCGCAAAAACAAATATGTTATCAGATGTTCGGGAAAAGCGTGCCGTGTTTAGGATGTCCGGTAGAAAAGATTTTTCAGGATGGAGAAATACGTCGTCACATCATCACGACTAAAAAGAACAGGCGGTACTATTCGGCTATTTCCGCCCCGATAAAGGATGATGAGGGAAAAGTAAAACAGATATTAGAAGTGATTGATGATGTCACTGAAAATATGTATCTACGTAAAAAGTTGGATGTTACCAAAGAGCGATTAAATAAACTCCAGAATATGGCCGTTATAGGTGAATTGACTTCCAGTATAGCCCATGAAATCCGGAATCCACTAAACGCTATTTCGACTGCAATAGGAGCGTTGCAATATGATCTTGTTCTTTCCGGAGATGATGAAAAATTGATGAATATTGTTAAGGAAGAAACGAATAGGCTGGATAAAATTATTTACAACTATTTAAATCTGGATCATAATCATGACTTAAATATAATTCAAAATGATTTACAGAAAACTATTGAAGAGGTAGTACTCTTACTAAAGATGGATAAAAATGTCAATGAAGATATTCAAATATTGACCCGGTTCAGCAAAAAGGGTGTTCCAAAACTTAAGTTTGATAAAGACTCCATTAAACAGGTGTTATGGAATTTATTAATCAATTCGGTTCAGTCAATTTCCAGTAATGGTATCATTGAGGTCATATCTGAAATTGATAACGGAAAAGTGAAGATAATAATAAAGGATAATGGAAAAGGGATGAGAAAAGAAGATTTGAAAAAAATCTTTCAACGGTTTCATTCCACCAAATCCAGAGGAACGGGATTGGGCCTATCAATTGTTAAAAGGATCATTGAGAAACATGATTGGTTTATAGATGTTGAAAGCGGTCCCGGACAAGGTACCGCTTTTACGGTAACTATACCCAAAGAGAGTAAGGCTTAGATATGCAAAAAATATTAGTAATTGACGATCATGAAAACAGTCGGTATATCCTTACAACAATACTTCAAAAAGAAGGATATGAAGTCATTGCCGTAGCCGATGGTAAAAACGCTTTAGGCTGTCTGGCTAACGAATATTTTGATCTAATCATGACTGATTTAATGATGGATCAGATTGATGGATTTGACATTATTGATTATGTTAAAAAAAACACACCGGGTACCGAAGTGATCGTAATTACAGCCTATGGTACTGTTCCGACAGCAGTTAAGGCAATGAAGTTGGGCGCATACGACTATATCTCCAAACCGATGCAGAGAGAAGAGATATTATATACGGTACAAAAAGCCCTGGAAAAAAGTCATTTAATTGAAGAAATAAATATTTTAAAAAAGCAGATAAAAGAGGAATGTCTGCAAGATCGGATTATCGGTAACTGCAGTTCTATGCAACACGTACTGGAATTGGTCAAAGAAGTTGCAAATATCAACATTCCTGTTCTTATTACAGGGGAAAGCGGCACTGGCAAAGAATTGATTGCCAGAGCAATACACAATGGAAGTGACCGAAAGGAGAATCCGTTTATCGCGATTAATTGTGGAGCACTACCTGAGAACTTATTAGAAAGTGAGATTTTTGGTCATGTCAAGGGTGCATTTACCGGAGCATTCTCAAATAAAAAGGGATTGTTTCAAGAAGCTGATCAGGGGACTCTTTTTTTAGATGAAATCGGCGAACTACCTTTATCTGCACAACCTAAATTATTGAGGACGCTTGAGAATAACGAAATCCGACCCGTCGGAGGTAATCATTTTGTAAAAGTTCATACTAGGGTTATTGTCGCAACAAATAAGGATTTGAAAATAATGACTGACAGTAATGAATTTCGAAGAGATCTCTTTTTCAGAATTAACGTCTTTCCTATTCATCTACCGCCACTAAGAGATCGGCAAAAGGATATCAAACTTCTGGCAAATTATTTCTTGGCAAAATATTCAAAGAGGTTTTCTAAAAACATCAAATCGGTCTCGGAAGTGGTTTATGATAGATTGGAATCTTATAAATGGCCGGGCAATGTGAGAGAACTCGAAAACATCATAGAACGAGCTGTTATATTGACAAAATCTGATTACATAACTGTTAATGAAATTCCTCTGGAATCACAGAGTCACAGTGTCGAAAGCTTTACCGATGGACCTGAACAGAATAACGCCAGTATGGAATTAGTTGAGAAAGAGACTATCCTAAGAAGGTTGGAAAAAAACGGGTGGAATAAAATCGCAACAGCAAAAGATCTAGGGATTGGGACAAGTACGCTATGGCGCAAAATTAAAAAATATAATCTGGAACCCCACCGAAATTAACTTATTTTTCCTTACTCGTTCCCGCAGTTCAAAATGAAATTATGGGTGTTTGCCCATTTCATTATGAAATGGGCAAACGTCAATAAGTTGATGTTAGAATTTTTATTAATCTGCAACAACCTATATCAACTGTCGATAGTGATGTTTTCTACTTTTATATTAGTGGCACGTTCTTTGACTTTTAATCGTTTGTTATTAGAAATTGTTAATGGAAGATAAAAAACAAAACATCTTGATTGTTGACGACGAACGCTCTTCTGCGGACTCACTCGCAATTGGCTTGGAAAGAAATGGATTTTTACCTCAGGTTGCCGTGAGTGGTGAAGAAGGACTTAAAAAACTTCAGTATGAAAATTTTGACTTCATTTTATGTGATATAAATATGCCTGAAATGAATGGATGGGAATTCGCTTCGAAATTACCGGTTTTAAAATCATCGACGAATTTGATTTTCATTACTGCCGAAACCGCAATGGAAAATCGAAAAGAACATAGAGATATTCCGGTTTTAACGAAACCAATAGAATTGGAAATGTTGGTAAGTTATTTAAAACACTGGGATGAGAAAAATTTGTCTGAGTCACGAGTACTTGAAGAATAGAACCAAACAGGAGGAAATCATGAAAATGCGTTTGTTATTTTGTTACGTTTTAGTGCTTACGCTGATATGTTGTGTATCGGTGTTTGCCCAGACTTTGCCGGATGCGTCCATGACCGATCCGACGGGTGATGTTTCATTACCCGCGGTTGATTACACGGCGTGTTATTTTGTCCAGCAGGGGGAAAGTTTGTTTGTTGGTATTACCATGGATGGCGTCATTAAAGATAGACTTCCAGTAGGGTACAGCACAAATACTTTCTTTGTAGATGTTGACGACAATACCAGCACGGGACAAGCTGGATCGAAAGTCGGCTCCGAGAACAATTTGACTTTTTGTGATTGGGGCGATGGAAACTGGTATGGAAATTTTTACATGAATTGGGATGCCAGTCCAGCGATTAATGCTTTTACAGACCATCCTTTAGTACCGGTTACTTTTAGTGCTGATGGTAAAACGATGTTTGTAAAATTTTCACTTGTCGGTACCGGTTGGGAAGAAGTTGTCTATGATTTGAACGGCTGGTATAAGGATGGCACATCCTGGCATCAGGTCCCGCATCTTCCCGGCGATTTAATAGAAACTGCCGGCCTGTGCGCTATTGATATTAATGAAGTCACGGTTCTTGTTGACAAAGAAGGAACCAATTGCATCATCAAGGTTCCGGAACCTTATTCTGCAACCGCCGATGCGAAAAATATAGCCGGGGTTGTCGATGAAATGGTCGGTTTAGTACGTACGGAAATCGGTACGATTTCGGACGCATCTAAAAAATTTGCAGTGGAATATGAGAATGTTGCTGATTATGCATCTCCTAAGTATTTTTCAACAGCGTTCGCCAATCAGTTCGGGTGCAGAATACCGGGTCAGGATTGGGTAGATACTCCGAACTGGTTTGCCATGCTTGACGGTGCTGTCAGTCAGAGTTTGTTTGAACTTAGCCCCGGGATGAGAGAAATTTTTATTGCGCAGCAGGGTTACCAGCGGCCAGTATGCGGATCCGGAGAAGGGTGGTATTCCACTGTTGATGATAGCATTAACGGCTTCAAATGGGCATCTGTACATAAAATGACGGCGAGAGCTCTTCTGGGAATTGCATATGAAAATTGTTACGCACTTTATATTGCCGAAGGCTTAGCCGAAGGTGAAGCAAAGACTGCTATTTCCGCCAAGAAAACAGAGTTCATTAATGCATGGACAGCTTTTAACGGAACCGCCAAGGATTTGACACCGGAACTAATGACCGGTTTGCTACTCTCCTTATCGACGGACCTGAGCTGGACAGCTGATGTGTACAAAGAAATTATTCCGACCACATTCGCCACAACGGATTCTACAAATAATTTTACTCAGGTAGTGAATAATTACATACGTAATGCAAAATATAGTATCAGCAGCTCGGATGATTTTCTTACACAGGCTCATCATGGTTGGTACGGTGTGATTACTGGAGTTCAAACAGCAGCGATTGAGCTGGCAATGGGCGAGAATACGAAGGTTCTCTATACTGCACTGAAGGGAATAACGGGTTTTCCAATTGATCAGAAAGTTTATGCTAATTCTAAAATTCTGTTGAATCCTATGCATGACATGTACCAATTTGATGATACGATACCCTATGTCTGGAATGATATTGTTTCAATCGGCACGAAAGTTCCGCGTGAATCATTTACAGCGCCGTGGTCTACTCTGGATATGGATGATGGTGGTGCCGGTCCTATCGCAATGGGAATGAGTTTTAATTTCTACGATCAGACATTTGACAACATTTATGTTGGTATTGATGGCTTTTGCTCGTTTACCGATCATATTGACTGGATTACTACGACCGGTTATGGAACGACGATCCCCGGCATGGGTTGGGATAATATTTTATGCCCGCTTGCTTGTGATATTATGGGAGAAAAAGCATATACAAGTACTCCATATAATACGGCAACCGGTAATATTTATTATTACCATGATGCGACGGCAGGCACTTTTACTGTCCAGTATCAACATATGTCCAATCACATGTATATAGTTGAAGGCGAGAACGTCCTAACGGATACGACTTTGACATTTCAGATCGTTCTTGATTCCAATGACGGTTCCATTACCTACTACTACAAAGATTTAGGTATTGCGCCAGAACCGACTGCAAAGAGAGCGACCATTGGCATCCAGTCTGGAAAAGACAGTGGTTTGGGTGTTCAGTATTACGGGAATAGCCTGCCTGCGAATGGTTATCCTATAACTGGAGACGCGATTAAATTTTATGTACCGTCAACTGCTATTAAGAATGTTCCGGTCAATCGGCCGACAGCATATTCGTTAGCACAGAACTTCCCGAATCCGTTCAACCCGACGACTAGCATATCTTTTACGCTTCCGGCTCGTTCCAAAGTCAGTCTGGCTGTATATGATATGCTTGGAAGAAATGTTGCGAATTTGGTTAACAACAAGTCTATCGAAAGTGGCTATCACAGAGTACAATGGGATGCTTCTCATTTACCTTCCGGTATCTATTTTTATAGATTGGAAGTTGCCGGTCAGAGCGGTCTGACGAAGAAATGCATTCTTATGAAATAGAGAATGTAGGCTAATTAAAGTCGGGTGGCGTAAAAACCACCCGACTTTATCTTGTAGGTTGATCCCTGATAGCGCGATGAGAAATGCAACTTTAAAATGCCTAATCCTAATAAATCGATAATCTTAACTCTAATGCTGCTTTTAGTTTTGGTGACTCAGCCAGAGTTACAGACGATCGATGATCCGGTGGGTGATATTCCGGTGAGCGACCCGACTTACTTAGATATAAGTAAAGTCAAGTTTAGGCAAACGAATGATAAGATTTCAGTCGATTTTTACCCCAATACGGAAATACCGCGCGGCAATCAGGTGGGAATTGACAAGACGACGATATTTGAATTATATATGGATGTTGACGACAACCAGGCGACCGGTTATAAAATTGAAGATATTGGAGTCGATTATAAGCTCAAGATCGACTTGTACAATTGGAACGGGAAGTCCTGGTTAGATGGCAATGTGTATTGGAATTACAACGCGTACGGTGCTCCGGCCAAGCAAGGCGGTTTCTATGTAACCGCGAATAATTTGATCAGTTGGCGGTTCCGATGGGAATTTTCGCTCATTAGTTTGAAATGGCCTAGTGTCAAATGGATCGCTAGGACATTTTATAACGGTCACCTTTGCGATCAGATACCCGATTCGGGACACGGGTTTTTGGAAATCGATACCAGTCTGGTTGTGGATATTGATACAACCTCTGGCGATTATGTCAGATTTGTTTATCCGACGAGTTTTAAAGATGTTCTCGATCAGTATGAAGTCATCAAGGCGATCGATGCCGGAGCGCAAATCGAAGGACAAATTTGCGGAACTCAGTTTAATGATATCTTGACGATCCAGTTCAATCCCTGGCTCGAAGGCGTCGCCTACAGCGGTAATCCGGTGATGATGGGTTCCTGGAGCTGGAAAGATCAGCCGTCATGGTTTATCATATTGCATGAATTGGGACATAATTTCACTCTTGCTTCAAATCGATTTAACCAGTTGTATCCGGGGCTCGGATATATACCTATGGGCGGTGACGATTGGAATTTTGGGATGAATTATGTCGAAGCCTGGGCGACGATGGTTGGTTTTTATTCCATTTACGATTTGTTTACGAATAATAGTACGTATCAACTCGGAAGTACCTGCTTAGCAGACTTACAAGAAGAGTTCGACCAATCCAAAACAACCTTCGTCAATAGTTTAAAAACCTATGAGGAAAGTCCCGATTTCAGCAAATTATATCCCGATTTGCTGGATGGCATTTTTATGACTTTAGCCGATAGCTTTGGATACGATATTATTCCCAAGTTTTTTAAAGCGCTGCAACCGGCAAATGAGACTTGGAATGCGCTAAAAGATATTAATCCGAATAAAGACTATGCCGGGTCGAAAACAATATCGATGACCGTTACTTGTTGTATGTTTAGTGTTGCTGCAGGAACGGATCTAAGGGATGAATTCAGAAACAGGTGGGATTTTCCGATTTCCGATTCTTTATATGAAGCAGTTGAGCCCGAAATCCAGGAAATGATGATGGCAATCGGCAATTCCGATCTTGCGACACAAGCCGAAGATTTTTGTTTATTACAGAACTATCCCAATCCTTTTAACTCTGCAACGACGCTCAATTACAAATTGGATCGGTCTTCAAATGTTAAATTAAAAATCCTGGATTTGACCGGAAAAATAGTCGCCGAGAAAGATGAAGGCAAACAGGCCCCGGGATTATACTCGCTGAATTGGGATGCAAGCAATATTGCAAGTGGTATTTATATTTGTCTGTTGGAGACAAATTATCGTACAGAACGAATAAAAATGGTTTTACTGAAATAGTAATAATATCCAGAGTCAGGATGAATCTTAGAAAAAGTAATTTTTAATGTGGAGTCAGACTAGATGAGAATAAAACGAATAAAAACCTTAGCAATCGCATTGATACTGATTACTATCTCCACCCTGGGAATAGCAGGAACCAAAGGTAAAATCTCTGGTATCGTTATTGAAAAAAGCACCGGTGATCCGTTAATCGGTGTCAATGTGGTAATTGGAAATACTGATTTGGGTGGAGTGACGGACAAGGATGGCAAATATTTCATTATGAACGTGCCCGTAGGCGTTTATTCGTTACAATTTTCGTTTATTGGATATAGAGTTGTGACGGTAAAGAACGTGCGGATCATCCAGGATTTGGTTACCGAAATTGACGTTGAGATGGAATCGCAGGTAATCGATATGGGAAAAGGGGTGGAAGTCATTGCGGAACGCCCCTTAATCCATAAAGAAGTTTCATCTTCTACCAAGACAATTTCATCCGATGAGTTTAAAAACCTGCCAGTTGAATCGGTGGCCAGTGTTCTTAATGCTACAGCCGGAGTCGCCAGCGGTAATTATATTCGCGGCAGCCGCTCGACCGATGTGAGTTATATGGTAGACGGTCTTTCTTTGACAAATCCGATTAGCGGTGGAATAATGACTGATATCAGTAAGAATGCTGTAGAAGAGATCGTTGTGCAGACGGGTGGATTTTCTGCGGAATACGGTAACGCTATGGGCGGTGTGCTCAATGTCGTGACCAAAGAAGGTGGATCCAAATACGAAGGAAGTATGCGTTATAAGACGGATAAACTGAGCTCAAGCAGCCAGTATTATCAAAACGCCAACATCCTGGATTTTACCTTTGGCGGACCATTAATTAAGAAGAGCAGATTTTTTCTGACCACTTATCTTAATTCATATGATATGGTTCCGGGACGGGAAGTATATGCTGCAGACGGGACAAATATAGGAAAACATCCTCATCAGGGATTTCAGGAATATCGGACCAATTTAAAATTGAGTATTCCGATCACTCCGTCTATGAAGTTAAAAGTGACTGGATCGGTCAATAGATCCCAGGGACTTAACTACAATCTTCTCTGGCGTTTTGGAAATGATGAAAATCAATTGGATCGGCTGGGAGCCTATTTAAATAAAACAAAGTATGGGACGATTACCTTAGACCATACAATTAGTTCAAAAACTTTCTATACATTGAAAGCCGGGATTACCGATTGGGTATCTACTAGCGGTCAAAGAGATCGTTCGGAATGGTCCGGTAACGAAGTCGGATCTAATTGTGCCTTTTGGGAAGATTATACATTTCGCGAACCATTTCTCGATACTAATTATCAAATTCCTGGTGATTCGAGCACGTATAGCAAATGGCGTCTGCGCGATAGTAAGGGAATTGATGATGTATACTCGCGAATAACGTCAGGCGCGGTATCCGGGTCCAATCCGTATGGAATTACCGGTGGTATTCAGAATACGATGGATGCCGATTATTTCGGTAGTTTCATATATACTGGTGATAACGATTGGTATTCTCAGAACACGGATCGGTGCATGACCCTCAAGTTTGATCTCACCAGTCAGTTGTTTGCGAATGGTGAAGTAAAAACCGGATTTGAACTGAAGCGACACAACGTCAATCGCTTCGCGATTGGAGCCATGGCGGCTTATAACGGAGTTGGCGTCACATATCCTTTAATCGATTATTATGAAGCGTCGCCAAGCGATACAGCCTTAAGTATTACAGGTGTGGATGATCTGGGGGAGGGTTATCAACCCCTTGAATTCGCCACATATTTTAATTATCAGTTTCAGATGAAAAATATATTCGTGAATGTAGGCTTGCGTTTCGACTATTTTAATACATTTACCGAATATCGAATTAATCCGATTCAGACCGATCCTTCCAATCCCTTTTTACAGGATCGTACGTCTTCGGATGCGAAATATCAGATCAGTCCGAGACTGGGAATTTCATTTCCCGTCACGGAAAAGACAATGTTTAGATTTAACTATGGTTACTTTTTCCAAACGCCTCCGATGGAGCGCATGTTTGCCTATTTGTGGCTTGATAGAAATCAGGGCGACGTAAATATGGGAAATCCTGATATTGAACCTCAGAAGACAATTGCCTACGAAGTCGGTCTATCGACGATTTTGACGGATGATATTGCAATGGATGTAACGCTTTATCAGAAGAACATGTTCAATCTCGAAGGTTATAGAATTAGAAGATCGCCTGATCTGGATTGGTATTTCCAAGCTTTTAATGAAGAATATGCCGAATCGAAAGGTTTGGAATTAACCTTGCGGAAACGGATAAGCCATTATATTGGTGGTTCGATGAGTTATTCTTTTGCGATTGCAGACGGTACTTCATCGACCGTGACGCAGATTTCGCGTTATCCATTAACAAGTGTAACGTACGCTAAGCAACTGGGATATGAACCGATCTATCCGCAGGATACGATGCCGATGGATTTCGATCAGCGTCACACTTTCAATTTTAATCTTGATTTCTATATTCCTGCCCAGGAAGGATCGACGATTCTTGGTACAAAGTTACTGTCCGGATTCGGCGCGAATATCATGTCAAACGTCAGTTCCGGAAGACCCTACACGCCAGTCACTTCTTACACGGTTGATGTGACGACCGACAGGTTCAATTCCGCCCGATATCCCTGGATGTATTACGTCAATGGTAAGTTCTATAAGGACATTAAGGTGCTGAAACAGGATGTAACACTGCTTCTTGAAGTGTACAATCTTTTTAATTTACAAACACCGACTTCGGTTTTTGAAGGATCTGGAGATCCTGATGACCCGTTGTACAATCTGACGATAGGTAGTTTATCCAGTGATACATACGTTAAGGGTGAAAGTAAGTTGTATTCGGAATGGTCTGATTTTAACGGCGATGGAATCTTGACACCGGCAGAAAGATTGGCAGCATATCTGAATTATCAGAATGATATGCTTGATTTGAAAAGTCATTATCCAAACCCGAGGACTTTCACGGTTGGGATAGAGATAAAATTTTAGATGAAGGAGTATTATTCTTATGAATCATAGACGAATGTGCCCGCAAATCCGCATCGGACTCAAGCCTTTTATTGTGTCAGTTCTTTTTGCTACTCAAATATTCGCATTGCCTGGCAACGGACAGAATAAAAGTCTCAAGAAGCCGACTGTTAGTGATTTGCGTACGATTTATGCTCGATATGAAATACCAATAACTAACGACGGGCGTTTTGGCTGGGATCCAAGTGCTCAGACTCCGGGTGGTGGACGCTGGCTCCGCGGAACCGATGAAGGTTATATTTTTGGAGCTGGCATTTGGATCGGCGCCAAGATTGATAATGCAAAACAGGTGACGGTTGGTTATAATTCTGCAAATGTGCAGACCGAGATGGTCCCGGGAAATCTTCCCAATGAGCCGGGATATAGTGATCCAACCGAAATTGTTTATATTAGCACAGATTACCCGAACGCCGCATTGCCACCATGGCCGATGGGATATAATGAAGATGGAACTCCGATTGCAAAATCTCAAATGGATTCCTATGCTCAGTGCAATGATCTTGATCCGTCCAGACAATTTGAAGCAGGAAAATCACTGGGAGTTTTGCTGACGACAGAAACCTACTCATGGAACAGCAGTTTTCGGGATGTTTGGGACATCGCTTTCTTATCTTACACGATTAAAAATATAAATGCCGACCATAAGACATGGGAAGATGCCTATATTGGCTTTTCAATGGATCCGGATATAGGTGATCCAACCAATGATTTGACGGGTTGTTTTCCCGATTTGAATATCGGTTTTGCTTACAGTGCGGCTACACTTTCCGGAATAGAAAAAGACCTTGAACATATACCCGGTTATGTGGGAATTAAATTTCTGGATGGTCCTGCCCGTGATCCCGAAACCGGGAAAGCAAAGATGTCATCATTCAGACGCTGGGAAACAGATCCGAATAATGATGAAGCGCGTTACGATATTTTATCTGCCGGAAACTATGATCTGGAAGATACCGACCCAGCCGATAAGAGGATTTTTTTATCATCCGGCCCATTTAATCTGGCTTATGGCGATTCGACAAAATTTGTTGTAGCCATCTGTTTTGCGTGGCCGCAATATTATTACGATCCTTCTGTTAAAAACGAGCCGGAACATTATGCCGATTATCTTAAATTGGTTGCCGAAAACGCCCAGTTTGTATACGATAATGATTATAAGTTTCCTCAACCGCCGGACATGCCAAAACTTGAGTTATTTCCCATTGATCAGAAAATTGTGATTAAATGGGATGACGTTGCTGAAAAGACGGTAGAGAGAATCCTGTCATTACCGGACTTTTCCGACTCACTCGATTTTGAGGGTTATAAACTGTGGAAGAGTTTGACTGGTCAAGAGGGAGATTTTGAGTTATTGGGTCAATGGGATAAGGTAAGTTTCGATGATTTGGGCAACGCAATAGGTAAGAATACCGGTTTGACACATAATTATATAGATACCGATCTGATTAATGGCAAGACCTATTTTTACGCGGTCTCGGCTTATGATAAGGGCGAGTATCAGGCAGGCGGATATGGTGTTTCCGATTTTGAAGTCGTTCCACCTCAGGAAACCGGTATGGTATTCGGTGTAAATTTAACTGCGGCCGTTCCAAATCCGCCACCATCCAACTTTACGGATCCGGAGATGGAAGGACTGCAAGTAACGAGTGAAAATAGTGAAGAAATAGATTTCAGTATCACTCCCGAGTATTTGATAGCGGATAGTGTTAAAGATAAAACGTTCCGGATTCAGTTCTCGGAGGTATCCACTTTTCGATTTGACATGGATGTGACCCAGTTTGGACCGGATATATATCTCGTCGATCAATCAACCGGGGATACGATCGTTACGACACTGAATTTTCCGGTTGGTAATCCGATAAGTACTGTCCAGTCGGAATTATTCGATGGTATGCGGTTGTTATATACGGGCCCGAATCTTTTAAAGAATAAAATCGATACGATATATTTTGAGTCACCGAAATCGACAGTAACGGTTCGTGCGACAACTGAATATGATGATTTTACAACTGCTCAGACATGTATTCCACGCGATTATCCGTTTGGGTCGTACTTCATGCCCCATCTGTATAAAATCGAATTCTATGAGTTGAGCGGCAGCCGAAGGATATATGTTTACGATCTCGATACTCCGGATACGCTTGAATACGTAATGCGGTCGTTTGGCCGGACATTCTCCATTGCAAACTATGAGAGATCTGTTAGTTCCGTAAATGCGACAACCGGTGATACTACATGGACGTGGTATAATTACCCGACAGGATTCAAGAATAAAATAGATAATACATCCGACGGTTATAAAATCTATATCCCCGGCGCATTCATTTTTATCGAGGATCTTAACAGAGAGATTGTCGGCGGAGACGTGATGTATGTCCGACTTTCCGGAGTACGCGCCCCGATGTTTGGAGAATCATACCAGTTTTCTACGGTAAGTAGGCAGATCGATTATCACGCTGATATAGATGTCAAGGTTGTGCCGAATCCATACTTAGTTCGCGCTTCCTGGGACATTGATAACGATTATCAAAGAATCCAGTTTATCAACCTCCCCACGGAATGTACACTGAGAATTTATACGGTTGCTGGTGATTTGGTAAAGACGATCCGTCATAAGGAAGCTTATGAAGCCGGTTTTTCCGGCCAAACAGCCGGTACAGCCTTCTGGGATTTGATGACCGACAACAATCAGAAAGTTGCCACGGGGGTCTATGTGTTTTATCTGGATTCTCCCTTTGGGAATGATGTCGGAAAATTTGCGGTGATAAGGTAGAAATCATATGTATGTTGATGAGGTATTCAATGAGAAATAAAATAGCGATCATGGTCCTAATTCTATCCTTATTCGCGGTTCTATTCGCTAAACAAATTGATAATAAGGTTGGAACGACGAGCTTTCAGTTTTTAAAGATCGGTGTAGGTGCGAGAGGTAATGCTCTTGGCGGCGCCAATGTTTCCACGGCCAATGGTCCATATTCCATGTACTGGAATCCGGCTGGTATTTGTGCCAGCGATAAAATGGAAGTGACCTTTTTTAACAACAAATGGATAGCAAATATCAATCACAGTTTTCTGGGTGCTACGGTTCCGGTTACAAGTAATGATTATCTCGGGGCCTCTCTGACATTTGTTAATATAGGCGAAATGGAAGAGACGACGATTACCGAGCCGCAAGGAACGGGCAAGTATTTTTCCGCCGCTGACTATGCGCTCACGATGACTTATGGACGCCGCGTCACCGACCGATTCATGGCTGCCATTTCCGTGAAATATATCAACGAACAAATCTGGGACCTTGTTTCGGATGGGTGGGCGTTTGACGTCGGGTTGATATATAATTACAATAAATTTCACGTTGGAATGTCCTTTTCGAACTTTGGAATGAAACAGGATATTTCGGGAACACAACTGGAATTCGATTACCAGATATATCCGGAAGAGAATGTCGATGAAGTTACATTAGGATATGTTCCAAAAAAACTGGCTCTGCCGATGAGCTTTCGATTCGGAGGAGCATATGACCTTGTCAGAGTAAATTATCATAAACTGGCGGTTATGAGCAGTATCTATTATTCAAGCGATATTGGCGAGAGCGAAAATGTCGGGCTGGAATACAGCTTTATGGAAAACTACATACTGCGTGGAGGCTATCAATTTGAACATGAAGGATATGATTGGAGTGTGGGAGCTGGAGTTCGCTTTCATATAAAAAATATCCGCTTTGAGTTTGATTATGCCACACTAAATCTGCGAGATTTCGATCTTCAGCACCAGACTGGTTTATCGGTTTCATTTTAATGACACCGTCAGTGTAATGAGTTTAACAGATTATTTGTATATGTAAAAAGGAGGATTGAAAAATTACTAGATCTACACAAATAATGAACCAGATTGCTATCTCTGGCACAGAGTATCCGTACCGACCAATTGAAGAGATTTATGATATTGCAAAATATGTGGGTGTATCTAATTTAGAATTATGGATTCCCCATAACTTCGAATATAACCAAGTTGGAAAAATCAAAGATGACCTTGAGAAGCAAAAATTACAGGCGATCTGCATTTCTACCTGGACACAACTTAATCTTCCCGGAAATGTCGGTCAAAGACAGGCTGAGATAATACGAAGTATCAAAGCCGCGAAAGAACTCGGGGCATCTATCGTCAACACTTATTTTGGTGCTCATCCGGATAGAACACCGCAACAGGCAATTCAGTTGTACAAAGAGAATATTGCCATATGCCTGGAATTCGCTGAGAAGGGAAATATCACTATCGTGCTCGAAAATGAGTTTGATGTTACGGGTGTCGATCCTACGCGCAAGGCCGAAAATGTATTAGAACTTGTGGAAACAGTGAATTCGCCACATTTCCGACTGACTTTCGATGCCTGTAATTTTTATTTTGCGGGCGAGGAACCATATCCTTATGCGTATAATTTGCTCAAAAAATATATCGGATATGTCCATATCAAAGATGGTATGAAATATCATAAGAGTTTATATGATTATCCCGGTGATGGATTTCTATGGCAGGATATGTCGGCGAATTATCTTTGCTGTGAGGTAGGGAAAGGGGTGATTCCGTATTCATCGCTGATAGAACACCTGATAAAAGACGGATATAATGGATACTTTACAATGGAACCGCATGTTCATCCGAATTATCTGAAAAAGATATTCATGGAAAATGTGCACAATACAATTCAAATATTAAAACAAGGAGAATGTAAATGAAAGCGGCTGTCCTGCACAAACCGATGCAATTGTCCATCGATGATGTTCCGGTACCGAAATGCGGTCCGGACGAATTACTTATAAAAGTTCATCGTTCTGCGATATGCAATACAACAGACACTCATATTTGGCAAGGTGATTTTCGCCCTAGAGCCACTCCACCGATGCCCCATATTTTAGGACATGAATGCTGTGGAGAAATCATTGAAGTAGGTAAAGAATGTTCTAACGATTATAAATTAGGTGATCGTGTCGGCTATTGGGTCAAAATGACTGGAGGATTTGCGGAATATAACACAATTAAGCCCAACGTACTTGGAGTCTGTAAAATGAAGGATGGCATGACCTACGATGAAGGAGCGCTGTTAGAATTGGCGTGTGGTACCATTCGTTTGATCTATGACTCCGGTTTGCATATAGGAGATAAAGTTTTAATATTCGGGCAAGGTCCCGCTGGATTGTTTTTAGCACAGGAAGCGAAATTGGCCGGTGCCGCTGAAATTTACACGGTCGATTTGTACGATAACCGTCTCGCAAAGTCCAGAGAATTGGCGGCTGATTATACATTGAATTTATCCTGCAAAACTTATGATGAAGCGCTTGAGATTCTTCAGCAGAAAGTCGGGCAACTCGACATGGTAATCGATGCAATGGGTGACAATCGCTGGGCTAAAGGAAATTCGGTCGAATTGGGATTAAACCTGTTGAAACGGCATGGAAGATATATTATTTTCGGCCATCGCCGGCTGAATGACTTCGTAAATACTTGGTATGTGAGTAACGAAGACATTACGATGAGAGGATTTGAACCCGGGATCGACAGAACAAAAAACCTTGCGAATTTTGTTGTCGAGTTAGTTGCATCCGGAAGATTAAAAGTCAATGAACTGATTACGCATCATTTTCCGCTGGAGGACTTAGAGAAGGGTTTGAACAAATGCCTGAATGATTTACACGAAACGCTCAAGGTGGTTATCGATATCGCCTAGACTTGGAGCCAAATAGATCCGGACAGATTTATTTGAAAATCGTTAATGATTTCTAAATTATAACTTAAGTGAAAAACAAATTGTTTAAACTGAACTATATTCAAAAAGAAAAAATTGCTGGCTATAGTTTTCTATCTCCCAATTTACTTGGGTTTCTGATCTTTAGTTTAATACCGATTATTGCCAGCGTTTTTCTCACTTTTACAAGCTGGAATCTTGCTTCAAGTCCAAAGTTCGTAGGATTTGAGAATTTTGCAAACGTTCTGAAAGACGAACTGTTCTGGACATATCTCTGGAATACGATTTACTATGCCATCGGCACGATACCGCTGACGGTCATCCTGGCCTTTTCCCTGGCGTACTTGCTAAACAGGAAAATTCGCGGAGTTGTGTTCTTTCGGACTCTGCAATTTTTACCGAGTGTCACTCTGCTTGTCGCCATTGCGATAGTTTGGTCGTGGTTGTATAATGCCGACTTCGGATTGTTCAATTATTTTCTGGGGAAAATCGGTATAACCGGCCCACGCTGGTTACAAAGCAAGGAGTGGGCAATGCCGGCGATTATAATAATGGGCATCTGGAAAGGTACCGGATATTCCATGCTGATCTTTTTGGCCGGACTGCAAGGTATACCAGAACGATATTACGAAGCGGCCGAAATCGACGGTGCCAACTGGTGGCATAAAATTGTTCACATCACGATTCCATTGATCTCACCCACGACATTCTTCGTGATTGTAACGACGACGATTGGCTCCATTCAGGGTTTTGACCAATTTTACATCATGACCCGTGGCGGCCCCTCTGGAGCAACGACGACTCTAGTATATTATATTTTCCAGAACGCCTTTGAGTGGTTCAAAATGGGATATGCCGCAACCGTTGCGATGATGCTGTTCATTATCGTTCTCATATTAACTCTTATCCAGTGGCATTTTTCAAATAAATGGGTTTTCGATGAAGGGGTGGAATGATCCGTCATGTTGAATAAAAATACCCAAAACTATATTGCTAATTTTATCACATATACAATATTGATAATTTCTAGTATGGCGGTAATTCTGCCGTTTGTTTGGATGATATTTTCGTCCTTTAAGACGGCCGGAGAAATCTGGACATTTCCACCGGTGTTCATGCCCAAGAAATTTCAGTGGTCAAACTATATAGATGCATGGAATGCGCTTCCGTTCGATCGGTTTTTATTTAATTCGATTTTTGTGACGGTTTGCGTGACAGTCGGGCAGTTGTTTACATGTTCGTTTGGCGGATATGCCTTTGCCCGTCTACGGTTTCCCGGACGGGATAAATTATTCCTCATGTATCTGGCAACGATGATGATTCCTTTCCCGGTGTTGATGATCCCGTTATTCATTATCATGCAGTCGTTCGGGTGGACGGACACACTCAAATCCTTAATTGTTCCCTGCCTGTTTAGCGCCTGGGGTACTTTTTTAATGCGTCAATTTATGATGGGAATTCCAAGGGCGCTTGAAGATGCGGCTAAAATTGATGGTTGCAGTTATTGGCAGCTGTATTGGAAGATTATCGTGCCGCAATGCAAACCGGTTTTTGCGACTTTAGGCATCTTTACATTCATGGGAACTTGGAACAATTTCTTTTGGCCTTTGATCATGATAAATACAATCGGCAAGAAGACCTTACCGTTGGGACTGGTAATGTTTCAGACGCGCATCGCGGCGGAGACACCGTGGCATCTGATAATGGCAGCTTCCTGTGCAACTGTTTTGCCGATCCTCATACTTTTCGTCATCGGCCAAAAATACTACGTAAAAGGTGTTGTCACCTCAGGACTCAAGGGCTGATCGCGTAACCTATATTTGAAGGAAAATTGATATGATCAGAAGAGAATTTTTAAAAAAGCTTGGCCAATTGGGAGTTGGGGCATACGGTTTATCTTACTTACGCTTTTGTGGAAATACCGAAAAAGTCGCATCCTCAAAACTATTGTCGTTTGATGTGAAGTATCCTCAAACAGCGTGGACGATGGGCGTAGTCGATCCGAATATCACCGGTACATTTAAAATAATGAGTTGGGAAAGCGCCTTTCAGTTTGAAAAATGGGAACGTATCATCAACACGTTTTTCAAGAAATATTATCCGAATATCAAGGTGCAACTGGATTGGGGTATCAGTTTCGCGAATTATAATACGAAGTTACCGGTTCTGTTAGCCGGAGGTTCACCGCCCGATCTGGTCTGGATGCACGATACCCGCGCCAAATCTTTTGCGTCGATCGACCTGTTACAGAATTTGGATCCGTTTATCGAATTTTTCAAACCGGACGGCTGGCCGCAGGAGTATTATGGCACACAGGTAGAATCTTTTCAATATAATAAAAGTCAGTACGGTTTTCCATACGACTATGCGACCGGCGGATTGTACGTAAATCTCGATATGTACAAAACGATCGGCGAGGAATTGCCGACTGAAAACTGGACGTTCGACGATCTACTGCGGGTTGGGAAAAAACTTACAAAAGGAACTCGGCAGTTCGGACTCAATCTGGGCAGCGAGGCAAATGCCGGTTATCAGTACTGGATCTTACGTTCGTTTGGCGGAGACTGGTTCAATGAGGACATGACGGAGTCCAAATTTAATTTGCCCGAGACGATCGAGGCTTATCAGTGGATGAACGATCTACGCTGGAAGCATAAAGTAGCCCCAGTGCCGGAACTAACTCAGGGCAGACCTCAGCCGTTTGTTGATGGTGTGATAGCGATTAATTTTGATTTGGGAGCTCCGGCATTCGGTGATTTACTGGAAGACAAGTTCAACTGGACAGTTGCACCGACCCCCAAAGGCAACAAGGGACGTTTCCAATTCGTTGGCGGTTCGGCATTATCCATTCCGCAAAAAGCCGCTCACAAACACATCGCTTATGAATTAACACGCTACATGCTCAGTAATCCTGAAAATCTGAAGATCATCGGCGAAAGTGGCAGAATGTTTGTCAGTCGACAGTCCATGTACGAATATGGGTTACCGCAGGGTGAAATCGCGAAGAAAATGACCAATTATAAAAAAGTGTTTTATGATTTAGCTCATAGAGATGGCGTCGTTGTGCCTTACATCAGTAAGTATCAGGAATGGGAAGATATTTACCGTAGAAATACCGAATTACTCTATTTCGGCGAGGAACTCAACGCTAAGAAAGTCTGCCTGAAATTGCACGATGCGACAAACAGATTCCTTGAAAGCGCGAATTCAAAGAAGAAAGTATAACCCCGGTGATTTTGTTGGAATCGGAATGAAAAATAAAAAAGTTTCATGTGTTTTATTGGTGTTTATGACAATGTCATGTTTATTGATGAATGAAGCGGATGCGGGTAATGCAAACGGCGAAATCCGGGGAGTATTTTTCGAGAATGACAAACCGTGCAGTTTGCGCATAAACGTTCATAATGCCGTTACCGGCTTGTATTTCGGCAAAACGGATTCGGACACGAACGGTATTTTCGTGGTTTCTAATTTGCCGAACGGCGAGTACTATCTGATCACTCACCCGGCGGATGTCGGTGTTCGGATGCCGCTCCAGTGGCGGACTGAAAATCTCAAGATCAATGTAACAAACCCGCAGAAAATCCTCCGGCAGGTTGATGGATTTGCAGTGAAAACTCTCTATCCGCAAGACGGCGAGAGCGTCGATCTGGAAAATGTCACAGAGCAAAATCCGTTGATATTTCGGTGGAGTCCATATTCTGCCATCGCTAATTATGAAATCGAAATCTACAGCACCGATAAAACTCAGTACTATAAATCGGGGCGATTCGACACGTGTAGTTTTTCCTTTAACGGTATTTTTCAGGACGGCTCACGTTTTAGAAAACGTTTGTATCGTTGGGAACTTCGGGTGTTTCCGGCTGGGACGGAATGGGTCGGCACAAGTAAGCCGCAGGATCTTCCCGCTGGTGATTTAGGAAAGATACAGCGATATGAAGGGCAGTACATTCAGATGGATTTCCCGAAATGGTATGAACCTACAATCGATGCGATGGATTTGGTACACCTGTTGGACACTGGTTATTCTATCGAGAAGAAACTCTCAGCTGGTCAAGTACCTTCGTTGGGGCCTCTTCCCGGAGAAAAACAGGGCTTTTTATACGATCCGACAATCAATTTTGCCTATAGCGGAAATCCCATCCATTTTGGGAAAAATCACCTGAACGAAAACAAGTTTTCACTTTTTATCACATTTCACGAAATGGGGCACAATTTCCAGTTTGGAGGATTACCGGGATTCGCTTACCTGCTGGGAGAAGAATATTATGATAAAACCGCCATTTTCAACGGCTTTGCCGAAGGACTAGCTTCTCTGGCAAGTCTTTATGTTGCCGAAACAATCGATAAAAACGAACTATCACCACTCATGAAGAATCTGGTCGAGGAAGAGAACAAATCGATGCGGGAAAAATTCTTGGCAGCCCTGGAATTTTACGAAACCCGGAAACTGGGTAGAGATCGAATGACTCCCGACATACTCGACGGTATTTGTATTCGTTTGGGAGATAAGTTTGGCTGGGAAATGTTTCCCGGCTTTTTCAGGATATTTCTAAAGAACGACGTGAACGACCAAATATATCAATTGGCTGGCAATGACGATACCAAACGCACAACGATATTCGTGACGGCTTTAAGTGTAGCCGCCGATCACGATCTCCGTAAACAGTTTCGAAAATGGAACTACCCGATCGATAATAAATTTTATAAAACAATCTTACCGCTGGTCAAGAAAAGTCTAACGGCGAACTAAGATAATTCACATTTATATTGAAGAAGGAACAATGAAAAAACAGTCAGACATTTACGCAGATATTAAAGCAGTTATCGATGCTTTGCCGATTTATGAATCGCATGACCATTTTGCACCCGATCCAGATGGAGAATGGCCGAAATTCGATCTCTGTGACATCCTATTTCATAACCTAAACTCTGACTTGACGGTATCCGGAATGCCGGGAATCGGTTCGCACGCCGCAACGCCTTGGCCGCAGGGTACGACGGATTCGGCCAAGAAATGGAAGGTTGTTGGACCTTATTTGCGGAATATCGAGAATATGGTGTCCTATCTGGGATTATTGCGTGGTTTTAAGGCGGTTTATGATTTTCCCTATGTAAATATCGCTGATGATAATTGGGCAATGCTGAACGAACAGATCGTTGCTGCTTACAAACGGGAAGATTGGATCGATTATGTCTTGCGCGAGAAAGGAAATATTCAGGCTGCTGTTGTGGATATGGACACGCTCTCAACCGACAGAGACTATTTAATTCCGTCGATGAAAATGGATTTTATGATGATGCAGGGTACGGACCCCGAAGGCATAAAACGACTGGAGAAGAGATTTGGCGTCAGTCTGAGAACATTTCAGGATTTACTGGATCTGATCCGCTCAGTTTTTAAGCAGTTCAAGGAAGGCGGCGCTGTCGCTATCAAGTCCGTAGCGGCTTATTACCGGACAATTAATTACACGGATGTTGATGAAGCAACGGCGAAATGCATTTTCGATAAAGGTCTAAAGAATATCACGCCGAACGAGAAAAAGATATTGCAGGATTTTGTGATGAATGAAATCTGCCGCTTGACGGAAGAGAGCGGTCTGCCGATGCAGTTTCATACCGGTAAACTCGCTTGGAATTTCCAGTTCATCGAAAATACAAATCCTAATAATCTGACTACTTTGATGAGAAAATATCCAAAGTTGAGATTCGATGTCTTCCATGGCGGGATTCCGTACACGGGTGAATTTGGCGTTTTGGCGAACAATTACCCAAACGCTTATCTCGACATAAACGGTATGCAATGGACTTCTCTAGATATTTCACGGCGTTGTTTGAGTGAATGGCTGGAAATGGTGCCGCAGAATAAGATCATGTGGGGCGCAGATAGTTATCGCGTTTATGAAGGCGCGCTCGGGCAGACGCTCTATTTCCGGGAAATGCTGGCCGGAGTATTGGCTGATAAAGTCCAGAGCGGTTTGTACGATTTTAACTTCGCTATTGCGCTGGCTAAAAAGATAATGTATGAAAATGTCGCGGACTTCTTCGCGCTTCAGGATCGAATGAATCCTGACAAGGAAAAGTGAAACCATTTTCATACGTTGTATTAACAGATACAAATGCTCTTGGAAATGGATAGATGAATAAGATTAAAATAATCGGAATTGGAGTTCTCATGTTTTCGTCGCTTATTGCTCAAAACAAAATCACCTATATTGATCTTATTAACAACCTAACCGATTTGGAAGGATTAGCAATACTTCCCGTTGATGGTGAAAAGTGTGCGCAATGGTCCAGCTACGACCGTAGGAGCAAATATGATGAGATCAACGACCGGTATATCGATTGGGCGGCGAACGGCGACGGCAATGGAATTATCCGTCAGGAAAATGACGAACTCGTATTTGCGGAAATGGAAGGCCCCGGTGTGATCTGGCGAATTTGGTCGGCTAAAGCGGGCAACGGACATGTAAAAATATACCTTGACGGAAATCAGGAACCGGTCGTCAATTTACCGTTTAGTCAATATTTTAATTGTGAGAAAGAACCGTTTACCCGCCCGGCACTTGTCCATCAGACAGGTAGTGGACTGAATTGTTACATTCCGATTCCATATCAAAAATCCTGTAAAATCACTGCCGAAAAAGGTTGGGGAGCATACTACCATTTCACTTATGCGACCTATCCGAAAGAAACTATCCTGCCGACATTCAGGCGTGAACTTACGCCGCCCGAAGTGGCGGCTCTTGACAGAGTTAATGAAGAACTTTTAAACTGTGGAAACAGTCCGGTTATGGAAAAGGCTGGAGAGATTACCGAGCAAAAAAACGTGAGAGTATCTCCCGGAAGCACCCAAAAAGTCATTCAATTGAAGGGAAAACGCGCTATTACTTCTCTTAAGGTTAAAATTAATTTACCGGATTCTCCTGCAGATCGCGATGTGCTTCGTGAACTTGCTTTGAGGATATATTGGGACGGTGAATCAAAGCCAAGCGTATGGGCTCCGTTGGGTGACTTTTTTGGAACCGCCCCAGGTGAAAACAAATATAAATCTTTTCCAATGGGAATGGCGGAAAACGGATTTTATTCTAACTGGTATATGCCGTTTGGTTCAACGGCTATAATCGAATTAGTAAATGATGGCTCTACTGAACGAGAGGTATCTTTTACAGTTACGCATGCTCCGCTTAGCCGTCCTATCGAAGAATTCGGTCGTTTTCATGCAAAATGGCATCGCGACGCCTTCTTGATTGAGAGAAAAGATCGATGGCCTGATTGGACACTTTTAACGACAAAGGGTCACGGAAGATTCTGTGGAGTTATGCTCCATGTATGGAATCCCAAAGGTGAATGGTGGGGTGAAGGCGATGAAAAATTTTTCGTAGACGGTGAGAAATTTCCTTCGACGTTCGGAACGGGATCCGAAGATTATTTCGGTTACGCTTGGTGCTGTCCGACGCTGTTTTCTAACTGCTACCATAATCAAACTATTAGCATGGAGAACGCCGGACACATATCGGTGAACCGCTGGCATATCACGGATAACATTCCGTTTACCAAGTCTTTTGAAGGAATTATTGAGAAATATTTTACCAACAGTATTCCAACACTTTATGCAAGCATTGTTTACTGGTATCTTGCGCCGGGAGGCGTTGACCCTTATGAACCGGTTCCGGTTGAGCAGCGCGTCGGTTATTGTATCATGCCGCCGGTTTATAGAATCGATGGTGTTTTGGAAGGAGAAAATCTTACGGTTTTAGGAACAACGAAAGGAAAAGTCAGACCGCAGAAACTGCATATGTTCGGTTCGGGGTGGAGTGGAGAATCTCAACTTTGGTGGACCGATGCATTCCCCGGAGACGTGTTAACTTTATCGGTGCCGGTAGAAAAAGCCGGGAAATACCGATTGGAGATGCAACTGACCAAAGCTGGAGACTATGGCATTTTTCAACTCAGTCTGGATGGAAAAAAACTTGGCGATCCGATCGATTTGTATAGCGTTCCCGTAATTCCATTTAAGATTCAAGATATGAGTATTCACCAACTAACGAAAGGTGAACATAAACTGACCGTGGAGATTGTTGGCGCGAATCCGAAAGCGGCGAAAAGTTACATGTTTGGGATTGATTACCTATTGCTTAAAGAAGTTGAATAAATCCTCTTTTAAGAAGATGAATAAGTGTATGAATAATCGATTAAATAAATGTTTGGACAGAATATGAAAAATACGATCATGATGCTTTGTTTAATATCCAGTTTTGTTTTTTGCTGTATCTGTAGTTGTCTCCGTCAGGTCAATAATTGTAAAGATAAAAAGCCTTTCAATTATTCTAAGTATGTCATGGGCGAAGTACCGACGATGTACGTGAACGTTAAGTCGGTAGATAAAACTACGGGAAACGTCATCATTAGAGGTGGCAACAGTCGAAAACCTACGACTCTGTTTCTATGGAATTGGGGCGATGGTGCGGTAACGAAAGGCAGTTTTCCTCAGGAACATATTTACACTGATCGGACTCAGAATTATATCGTTAAGGTAAAAGCCTGCTATCCCGATTCTTCATCTGAAACCGTCGAAGCGTTTGTCCGGTTTGTTGCTCCAAAGTTGAAACCTGTTCCACTCAGCAGCAAGATTACCATCACCATTCCGAATTTAAAAGTCGAACTCGGTAGTCGTTTACCGCAGGAAGGCATGTATAAATTTTCGGAGACTCTGTCCTTTTTCCCGGACGAATTTTTTACGGAAACGCCCAGAGTGACGATTGAATACATCCTCGGTGTGGCGGCCAGTATCCAGATGGATTTGGTCAATGATAATGTCTATATGAATGAGGGTACTTTCCGGCAGGTTCTGTTAAGAGATGCCGGATTTGGCGGAATGTACTCGCTCTGGTACACGAATCCGGTAAGTTTTGGCGTCGGAGATTATGGATTTCAGGGATCAATTCAGTGGTCGTCTTTTTTCCATGAAATGGGCCATAATTTTACATTGAATACTCCGGCTGACTACTATTTCGGTGGAAAATCTGATGGTAATGCTAACGCGATCTATTCTGAAGCAATGGCACAAATATTTGCACACGCCACCTCGTACTGTCTTGTAAATGATTATAAAAAGTTTGGGATCAGTTCCGATCTGGCTTATGAAATCCAACTATCCGCCGAGAATTCGTTTCAGGGGCTAGCGAGATGTTATAAAAAATACATTGATTCCGGCTGCCCGTTTTCTTCATGGAACGATCCAAATACTGATGGCGACGAAACATTCCCGACTTTTATGACGGTCGCTTATAAGTTTTTCGAGTATGCCGAAAAAGGGAACTACGATTATCAGGAGTCGGTTAAAAGAATGCTGACTTTTCTTCAACATTTTAATAAAGATTGGCATAGCCGTTATGATCCTGAGAATAATTCAGTTGAAGGAGCAACTTTTCGGGCAACGATGATGGTATGCGCGTTATCCTCTGCCTTTGAAACTGACTTGAGAGCGGATTTTCGTAAAATAAATTTTCCAATTGACGATACCATTTACACTGATCTAATGGCATCGGCAAAACAATAAGGTTTAATTATCAATGAGGAGAAGATTATGAGTGAAGTGTTTAGTGGTACGAATTGCTATGAATTCGTTAAGAAAATAAATTTCATCCGTGTGGGTGGTACCAAAGAGGAAAAAAGGGCAGCGGAGATTATCGCGAACCAGTTTCGGGAAATCGGCCTAGAACCTAAATATTTTGATTTTCCGATGGCGACAAGTCATCGTTTTTCATCCATGATGAAAATTTTGTTGCCTTATGAGAAAGACGTAAAAATAACTCAAAGAGTTATTTCAGGAGGAACTCCGCCTGAGGGTTTGACGGCCGAATTCAAGTATATCGATTCCGGCGGCGAGCGGTTCTGCAAGGATATTAAAGGCAAGGTCGTCATGACAACGGGAAATATAGATCGTATTCTTTACGAACGACTGACGCGCCATCATGCCGCTGCGGTTATCATTCCGATGGAACATAATAAAGAACTTCTGGGCATTACGTTCAACGGGGATTATGTAAAAAAATGGGGCGAACTGCCAGTTTGTTATGTCAGCTATAACGATGCCCTGGAAATGGTGAAACATAATGTCACAAAAGTGCACCTCTGCATAGAAGACGAATCGGATTTGGAGGGTAGCGGGAGAAATGTGATTGCTGAAATTAAAGGAACCTACCGACCGGAAGAGGAATTTGTATTCTTCGGACATTATGATTCGACGCTGAACCCCGGTATTTATGATAATGCCGCTGGGACAGCAAGTGTGCTTGAATTAGCAAAATATTTTCAGAAAAATCCGCCGAAGAGAACGGTCAGATTCATCCTGTTTTCCGGCGAAGAACTCGGGCTAAGAGGATCGATGGCGTATGTAAAATCTCTGAAGAGTTCGGAAGAGGCTCTAAAGAAAATCAAAATGGTCTTCAATTTCGATCTCGGAGGTACGATTTTGGGTAAGAATTGTGTTCGCGTGACTGCCGGTAAATCCGTTTATCACTATCTCGATGCATTAAATATCATTGAAGACTTGGATATGACGATCGAGTATGATATATATTCCAGCGACAATATGCCATTTTGCGGAGAAGGAATTCCGGCCGTCAATTTTTACCGACAGGCGTTAGGATTGGGTCATTCATGGAACGATACGATTGAGAATATCTCACCGGACGCTTTTGAGATCATCGGTAACTTTGCAGTGCGTTTTACTTCGGGAATCGTGAATGCTACGGTGCTGCCATTTAAGAGAACGATCGGCAAAGAAATGGCCAAAAAAGTAAAAGTATATTTATCAAGATTCGGAACAGAAGAACCGGAACCGCTTGATGACGATGAATGAATTATGAGAAAAATAAAGCGAAATAATTGATTAAGGAGTTAAAAATGAGTGAAAAATTGATTGGTCCTTTGAAATCGAGTTCGGTAATTAATAGACATCCAGGAAATCCAGTTTTAAAAGCGAGTGATGTGCCTTATAAATCCGATCTGGTTTCGAATGCAGGTATCACAAAATACCAAGGCAAATATGTGATGGTGTTTAGAAACGATGAAAGAACCGGTGAATATACTGTTGACGAGGGTCTTTATCTTGGCCTTGCCTATAGTGATGACGGCATTAAGTGGAATGTAATGCCCAAACCATGTTTCGATATGAAAAATGAAGAATTCTTAAATACTTACGATCCCAGATTGATAGTTATTGACGATAAATGCTACATGACTTTTGCAATGGAAACTCGTCATGGAGTACGCGGTGGAATCGCAGTCACGGAAGATTTTGAAAAATTTGATGTCATTTCCATTGATGCTCCTGATAATAGAAATTTTGTCCTGTTAACGGAAAAATATAACGATATGTATATTCGCCTAGAGCGTCCATTTCCGATTTACGGCCGTCCGGGCTATCCCGAACGTTTTGATATTTGGATCTCAGAGTCGCCGGATCTAGTATACTGGGGCAAATCCGATCTATTGTTGGGTGTAGAAGACGTTCCGTTTGCCAATTTAAAAATCGGTCCCGGAGCTCCTCCAATAAAGACGCCAAAAGGGTGGTTGACGATTTTTCATGCATCTGATTTTGATCCGGCCCGCCAGCGCAATGGTTATGAAAAGACATGGAAAAAGAGATACTGTGCCGGTGTAATGCTGCTTGATCTGGAAGATCCCAGAAAAATCGTTGGTATGAGTAAGAAGCCCCTCCTGGCTCCCGAAGCAGAGTATGAAATAACCGGTGGTTATCGAAATGATGTCATTTTCGTTACCGGTAATATTCTTGAAGATTCCGGCGAAGTAAAAATCTATTACGGCGCAGCGGATACTTCGATTTGCCTGGCGACAGCCCACATCGACGATCTGATCGCCCAGTGTACGGAACCTAAGTAAAAGTAATTGCAGCCTATAACCGAATGCTTTATGTGAGGTTGCAGAAAATATTAAGATTTTATTAAGGGATATTTAATGGCGGAGATTGAATTTAAAAATATCACAAAGTATTTTGGTGCTACAAAGGTAATCGAAAACCTCAATCTGAATGTTCGGAATGGTGAGTTTTTAGTACTGATAGGTCCTTCCGGATGTGGCAAATCGACTACCCTAAGGCTTTTAGCGGGTTTAGAAGAACTCACCGCGGGAGACATTCTAATTGACGGTAATCTGGTTAATGAAGTTGCACCGAAAGATCGTAATATTTCAATGGTTTTCCAAAATTACGCCCTCTATCCTCATATGACCGTTTATGAAAATATGGCTTTCGGTCTCAAACTTAGAAATTATAAAAAAGACGAAATCAAAAAGATGGTGATGGAAACGGCGGAAATATTAGAGATCCAGGATCTTATGGCCAGGAAACCGAAACAATTATCAGGAGGTCAAAGTCAACGCGTCGCATTGGGGCGGGCGATTGTCCGAAAACCGAAAGTATTCCTCTTCGATGAGCCTTTATCTAATCTGGATGCAAAATTACGAACTCAGATGCGTACTGAAATTAAAAAATTACATACGTATCTGAAAACGACCATGATCTATGTAACTCATGATCAAATCGAAGCAATGACCATGGGTGATCGAATTGTGGTCATGAAAGACGGCATCATTCACCAAATTGGAACTCCAATGGAAGTGTATAATAATCCCTCTGATTTATTTGTAGCGGGATTTATTGGTAGCCCTAAAATGAATCTTGTAGAAACGTCGGTTGATGATAATGGTATGCTGTCTGCCGCAGATCATGAGATTGAACTAAATATTCCAGAAGAGATATTTCTTTATTTAAAAAAATGCGATATTAAAAAGGTTATTGTCGGCATTCGCCCTGAAGACATATTTTTAGAGAATACGAGTGCATGTTCAAATCCAATTAGGGGAAAAATTGAATTGCTTGAACCTTTGGGATATGAAACCCTGCTCAATATTAAAGTAAATAATATTACAATTGTCTGTAAAGGGATGGGATTTATCGAATTGAAACAAGGGGATTCTGTTTCAATTTATTTTAATTTAAATAAGTTAAAATATTTTAATGTAGATACCCATAATGTTCTTTGAGTAATTTTTATAATTTTTACAATATCTTAAGTAGGTGCATATACATAAGAAACTATTTATTTCCCAGTCCGATGGATGTCAGACTGGAGGTTTTACAGGCCATGGCAACATCCTGATCGACCATCGTTCGAAGGACGCTTCGGTGCGACGGCAAGGAAGTGCAGGGGGCATGGGATATCGGTAGGGTATGACTGGTTGTGTCGAATTGCGTTGGTGCTACTTGAAGAGTTAATAAGACTATCATGATAGTCTTATATCCTTGATAGCTATATGGAAAATATTTTTTGACAAACTTAGAAATTTATTCAGCAGTAAAAATTGCGTCGATTCAATAATACAAGTGTATCTATTATATTTGCCTGATTTAAAAATGATGGATTTCAAATAAAAGTGATAGAGAAAGAGAAAGACCCGGAAGCTGAAGAAGGCCTCAAACGAAAAGCCCAGATCATGAGCATCTGGGATGGTAGTATGTTCGCGATTCACGATGGGTGTGGTCTCCGCTATATCACGCCGTATGCGCTTCTCTTGGGCGCGACTAATTCTCATATTGGTTTTCTATCCTCCACTCCTCAACTGCTCGGAAGTATTTCCCAACTTCTGTCACTCCGCCTGATGGAAAAAGGTTACGGACGAAAAACAATTACTATTGTTGGCGTGCTCATTCAGTCGTTGATGTGGTTTCCGATTCTCGCTCTCGGCATCCTGCATTTTTATTTCAACGTCCGATCGGATATACTGCCGGGCTTTCTAATCGTGTTTTACAGCCTGTTAATTATTTCGGGAATGGCAGTCGGTCCCGCATGGAGCTCGTGGATGAGCGACATCATGCCAAAGGAGTTCGGCGGATTCTTTGGCGTCCGCAACCGGGTCATGGGAATCGTTACGCTCGCCTCGATGCTTGCCGCCGGGTTCATTCTGCAATATTTCAAGGACATTTCGGTGCCTGTTATCGGTTTTACGATTCTTTTCTTCATCGCTTTTCTGGCTCGCTCGACGGACTCCTTCTTTCTGATAAAACAGTACGAGCCGGTCTTTCATCCGCAAAAAGAATATTACTTCACGATCTGGCAGTTCATCCGAAAAATTCCGGAGAGCAACTTCGGAAAGTTCGTCGTTTACGTGTCTTTATTGAATCTGGCCTCATGGATTGCTGCTCCTTTTTTCGCTGTTTATATGTTGAAGGACTTACACTTTAGTTACGTCCAATTCACGATCATCTGCTTGATCACGCCAATCGTTACTCTGATTTTCATGCCTGCATGGGGCAGATTCGCGGACTCGTTCGGTAATTTGCGGACGATCCGAATATGCGGTTGGATAGTACCGTTTGTTCCGTTTATCTGGTGTTTTTCGCCGATGTTCCATGGACGTATGATTCTTTTGATGATCTTTTTGGGACTGATCGAAAGTCTCAGCGGATTTGCTTGGGCTGGATTTAATCTTGCCGCCGGAAATTTTATTTATGATGCGGTGACGAAACAGCGAGTGGCGATTTGTGTCGCTTATTACACAATTCTGAACGGAACTGGTATTTTCGTCGGCTCGATGCTTGGCGGATTCATCTCATCTTTGCCGTTTCATTTTTTCGGACTCTCGGTTTTTCTGCTGGTTTTCTTTATTAGCGGATTAATGAGATTAGGAGTGACTCTGCTCGTGCTTCCTTTGGTCAAAGAAGTTCGCGACGTGAAGCGATTCGGAATTCGAGAAGCGAAAGAGCGTTTGTTGATGTTATCGGCAAAAGATGTGATGCGTTATTTTTCTACAAAATTTTAAACATTCGCGCTCTGCGGAAAATTCATCTGACCGACGAAAATGTCCTGAAATTCCAAGTCGGTAGCGAATGGAACATGCAAAAACTCCGAGTGGGGAGAGTCGTCATTTTCATTGTCTGCGTCATACTTTTGCAGTGAAGACGTATTACCAGAGTCGAGACATCTATAAGGTAAGTCGACTATTGGGACACTCATCCCTGAAAACGATTGAGATTTACGTGTCAGGGGGCAGTTGATTAACGTCAACTATTATTTCTTGTTGGCGACAATTATTTTTCCCTGTCTTACGCACTGATTTTTTCCTTTGACTTTTCCAACCGATAACTTTCAACATTCAGTTCTAAGATGACACTATGATGC